>Ga0207676_10000116_pt1 | contig 71614 bp, 59 predicted proteins | sample KBSSwiS72_FD_184307 | JGI IMG/M metagenome (GOLD analysis project Ga0207676, IMG submission 184307) | Switchgrass rhizosphere microbial communities from Kellogg Biological Station, Michigan, USA - KBS Switchgrass S7-2 (SPAdes) (version 2) | ecosystem: Host-associated > Plants > Roots >...
CGTAGGTCTGCGCGAGATTGATCGACGCAGGCTTGACCTCGGGGTTGAACGCGGCGAGCACCTTCAGCGTGTTTTCGGCGCCTTCCTTGTTGAATCGCCCGTCGGTCGAAAATGCATCCTTGACCTTGTTGTAGCTCGCCAGATAGCCTGCCTTGTCGCCCAGCAGGTATTCCGGTGGCACCGTCGCGACCACCTGGTCGGGCGTCGCCTTGTCGAGCCACAGCAGCGCGCGGACGATCGCGTTGGTCAGCGCCTGCACGGTGTTCGGATTCTTCTTGATGAAGTCGATCGGCGCGTAAAGCGCCGCCGCCGGCATGTCGGGGCTGCCGAACACCGCCGCCGTTCCCTTGGCGGTACGCGTGTCGGCGATCAGGACGATGTCTCCCTTGGATTCGAGCATCGTGATCACCGGGTCGACGTTCGAGATCGCGTCGATGTTGCCCGACTCGATCGCGGCGATCGCGCCCGATGCGGTGCCGACGCCGATGATCGAGACGTCGCTGCCCTTGAGACCGTCCTTGGCCAGCATGTGCAGGACCAGCCGGTTGGTGCTCGATCCCGGCGCGCTGACGCCGATCTTCATGCCTTTGAGATCCTTCGGCGATTTGTACGCGGCTGCCTTGCTCTTGACGATGCCCATCGAGATGGCGGGATAGCGACCCATCAATGCGAAACCCTGCATGTTGAGGCCCTTCGGCTGCTGGTCGATGGTGTTTTCCCACGCGCCCGAAACGACGTCGGCACTACCGCCGACGACGGCCTGCAATGCCTTCGAGCCGCCGGCAAAGTCACTGATCTCGACGTCGAGGCCTTCGTCCTTGAAATAGCCTAGGCGCTCGGCGATGGTGAGCGGCAGATAGTAAAAGCCGGCCTTGCCGCCGACGGCGATGCTGACTTTCGGTTTTTCGATCTTGCCTTGTGCCTGCGCAATCAACGGCAGTGCGCCGGCGACCGTCGCGCAAACGGCGATCGCAAATGTGCGGAACAGCTTCATGGAATCCTCCAGGTGCGAAAACGGCGCGGGCGCATGGTGTCGCGCCCGCATGCTAGGAATTTCAGCTCGATACGGTCGATGCTCACATAGGGCTCACAGTGTGTCAACGAGGCTGCCGGACCGCTGACGCGGATCCAATTCAATGCGCCAGCTCGCGCGGCGCCGGATGAAGGTCGGTCGATTTTCCCGCTTTGACCACCTGACCGGGCAGATCGTGCCCGACGATCTCGCCCAGGCGCCGCGATGTCGCGAGCAGCAAGTCCAGGTCGACGCCGGTCGCGTAGCCCATGCTGTGCAGCATGTGTACCAGATCTTCGGTGCAGATGTTTCCGGTCGCGCCCGGCGCGAATGGGCAGCCACCCAGGCCGCCAAGCGTGCCCTCGTAGCGCACGACGCCGGCGCTCAGTCCCGCCAGCACATTGGCGAGTCCCATGCCTCGCGTATTGTGAAAATGCAGCGCGAGGTCGAGATCCGGCCAGCGCTCGCGCACACGCCGCACCAGCGCCTCGACCTGCCGCGGGTTGGCCATGCCGGTCGTGTCGGCGAGCGTGACGCCGGCGACGCCCAGGTCGACATAGCGCGCGACGCCATCGATCACCTGCTGCTCGGGAATGACCCCTTCGAACGGACAGCCGAAGGAGGTCGCCAGCGCACCGGTGATCGCCTTGCCGCTGCCGCGCGCGACGTCGAACACTTCGGCGAAGCCGGCGAACGACTGCGCGACTGTTCGCCGCACGTTGGCGCGATTGTGCGTCTCGGACACCGAGACGACCAGCACCATTTCGTCGACGTCGGCGGCGAGCGCGCGCTCGGCGCCGCGCGCGTTCGGCACTAGCGCGACATAGCTGACGTCCGGATTGCGCGCGATGCCCGCCATCACCTCTTCCGCGTCGCGCAGGTTAGGCACCGCCTTGGGCGAGACGAACGAGGTCGCCTCGATCTTGGCCACGCCGGTCGCCGAAAGCCGGTCGATCAACTCGATCTTTTGCCCGGTCGGCACCCATTGCGGCTCGATCTGCAAGCCGTCGCGGGCGACCACGTCGTGAATGAAAATTTCCTTGTCCATCGTTAAGCCTTTCAGATTGTCCCGGCCGCGCGCATGCGCGCGATGTCGGCATCGGAGTAGCCCACCGTGTGCAGCACGGCATCGGTGTGCTCGCCCAGCGCGGGCCCGATCCAGTCGATGTCGCCGGGTGTGTCCGAGAGCTTCGGCACGACGCCGGGAAATTTCATCGGTGTGCCGTCGGGCAGTCGCATCTGCCGGATCATTTCGCGCGCCAGATACTGCGGATCAGCGACGATATCAGCCGCGGTGTAGATCTTGCCATGCGGAACGTCGGCCGCCTTGAGCGCCGTCAGCACTTGCTCGAGGTCGTGCAGCGCGGCCCAGTCGCCGATCGCGCCGTCGATCTCCGCGGTGCGCTTGACCCGGCCGAGGTTGTTGCCGAGGGTCGGGTCCTGTCCGAGATCGTCGCGGCCGATCGCATGCATCAGCCGCTTGTAGATGCTGTCGCCGTTGCCGGCGATGACGACGCTGTGCCCGTCGCGCGTCGTATAGGTGTTCGACGGCACGATGTTGGTCAGCCCGGTGCCGATGCGGCCGCGCGTCTCGCCGAAGATGTCATAGTCGGGGATCAGGCTTTCCATCATGTTGAACACGGCCTCGTACAGGGCCACGTCGACGACCTGCCCCTTGCCGCCGCGCGATTCGCGGTGATGCAGCGCCATCAGCACGCCGATGACGCCATGCATCGCCGCCAGTGCATCGCCGATGCTGATGTTCATGCGGACCGGCGGCCGGTCGGGAAATCCGGTGACATGGCGCATGCCGCCCATCGATTCGCCCACGGCGCCGAATCCGGGCTGGTCGCGATACGGCCCGGTCTGGCCGAAGCCCGACAGGCGGAGCAGGATCAGGCCCGGATTGACCGCCGACAGCGCGTCGTAGCCGAGGCCCCATTTTTCCAGCGTCCCGGGCCGAAAATTCTCGATTACGATGTCGGCGTCGCGGGCGAGCCGGCGCACGATCTCCTGGCCTTCAGCGACGCGCAGGTTTGCGGTCACCGACTTCTTGTTGCGCGCCTGGACGTACCACCAGAGCGAAGTGCCCTTGTGCAGCAGCCGCCACTGCCGTAGCGGATCGCCGCCGTTGGGCGATTCGATCTTGATGACCTCGGCGCCGAACTCGGCCAGGATCTTGCCCGCGAACGGGCCTGCGATCAGCTGACCGAGCTCGAGAACCTTGAGACCGGCGAGCGGCCTGGCATTGGTCGAGGATGCGGGCATCGTCAGATGGTGCCGCCGGCGCGCCTTGCGCGCAGCGCTCCCTCGAGATGCGGCAGCTTGTCCGCCATCGCGCTGCCGATCGAAAGCTGCGGGTCGGACGGCGGGCTCACCTTCTCCTTCTTTTCCCGCGCGGCGATGCTCGCGCGCGCCTGCTCGAACGCCTTGACGAACGAGTCCTCGAAATGCAGCGCCTGCCGAAAAAGCGCTTCCGCGAAAAAGGTCGCATCGCTGTCGGTGCCGCAGCCGAACGACGTACGATTCGCCGCTGACGCCGTCATGATCAGCGTGTTCTCATCCTTCAGCGGCTCGACATAGCCGCCCGAGTAGCAGGCCGACACGATGACGATGCGCCACTTTATGTGAGCTTCATCGAGCATCTCGCGTAGCATCTGTGGCGAAAGCTCGTCGAGCTCGAGCGGCGGAAACTCGGCAGTGAGCCGATAGTCGCGGCCGCCGTGACTTTCCAGGAAGACCACGACGACGTCGTCGTCGCGATCGATCGTCGCGCCGACCTCGTTCAGTGTTTCGCGCAGATTGCTGACCGTCGCCAAAGGCGTGTCGAGCACGGTACGCGGATTGTTGATCAGCGCGACCGAACGGCCGTCGGTGTCGAAGCGCTCGTCGAAGAGGTCCCGCGCGGCGACGATGTCCTTGCGGAAGACGTCCTCCGCTGCGTCCGGCGCAAAGCCGACGAAATAAAGATCGGTGACGCCCGGCCGCTCGTCCTCGAGGTCGCCGAGGGCCTTTTCGAGCAATCGCGGCTGCGCGGCGAGCGCCTCCTCGGACGCGGGACTCGGATAGCGAGTGTCGCGCGCTTCGGCCGTCGAATCCGAGCTCCACCACGACACTTCGGGCAGCAGTGGCGTAAACAGCCACATCGGACTCATCAGCACCGCGGCCGCGACCACCGAGCGCAGGCCGTAGTGCGGCCGCGGCGGCGCCAGGCTCACGGCGGACGAGCGCCAGAGCCAGAACAGCGTCCACAAGGTGAAGATCGATTGCCCGCGCACCGTCTCACCGAAAAAGTCCAGCTGGCTCAAAGGGCCGCCCAGCGCGCGCGCGACCTGCAGCGGCCACTCGCTGGCGAGCACGATCACCGGCAGCGCCAACGCATAGTCCGGCTGCCGGAACGCGCGAGCGAGCAAGGTGGCAAGAAGCATCAGGATTCCGCCGAAGAACACCTCGCCGACCAGGCCCTGCATCGTGAATGCTGCGTCCGGGTCGCGCTGCACCCAGTCGACGCCGATGTCGATCAGCGCCGAAAAGGCGAACAGCGCCAGGAGCTGCGGCACGCCGATGCGGAAATCCAGCCGCGTCACCGGCAGCCCGAAGGGGATACGCCAGCCCCAGGCGAGGTTGCGACCCAGATCGCGAAGAAATATCGGCATCGGCATGTCGGCCGGTATCAGGACGCGCGTTCGGCGATGTACGACTTCACCGCGGCGACGTCCGGCGGAAGCACGGCGTAGCGCTGCGGCCGGTCCTCGATGCCAACATATGCGGCCGGCCGCGTGGCCTGCCGGCCGAGCGCCTCGCGTATCGTCGCCGCGAACTTCGCCGGCAGCGCGGTCTCGATGCAGATCAGCGGAATGCCTTTCTGCCGCTCCTCGAGCCCGACCTTGATGCCGTCGGCGGTATGCGGATCGACGACGATACGATAATTGTCGGCAACCGCCTGGATTGTCGCGATGCGATCGGCGTGCATACTCCTTCCCGACACGAAACCCGACTCGCGCAACCGAGCCTCCAGCGGCGTCCCGGAGAGATCGAAACCGCCGTCGCGCTCGACCTGGGCCCACAATTCGCGCACCCTGGCCGGGTCGCGATCGACCAGGTCGAAAACGAAGCGCTCGAAATTCGATGCCTTGGAGATATCCATCGACGGGCTCGAGGTCTGCAGCGTCTCGTCCGGGCGGCGCACACGGTACCGCGCGGTGCGGATGAACTCGTCGAGCACGTTGTTTTCATTGGTCGCCAGGATCAGCTGCCGGATCGGCAGGCCCATCTTGCGCGCGACGTGGCCGGCGAGGATGTTGCCGAAATTGCCCGAAGGCACGGCGAACGAGACCAGCTCGGTATCCGTGCTGGTCGCCGCGAAATAGGCCTTGAAGTAATAGACGATCTGCGCGGCGACCCGCGCCCAGTTGATCGAATTGACGGTGCCGATTCGTAGGTCGCGCTTGAATGTCGCGTCGGCGCCGATTGCCTTGACGATGTCCTGGCAATCGTCGAATACGCCGTCGATCGCAATATTGAAGATGTTCGGATCGGTCAGCGAATACATCTGCGCCGTCTGGAACGGGCTCATCCGATCCTTGGGCGAGAGCATGAACACGCGAATCCCGCGCTTGCCGCGCATCGCGTATTCGGCCGACGACCCGGTGTCGCCCGAGGTCGCGCCGACGATATTGAGGTCGCGCTCTCCCCTGGCCAGCGCGTGCTCGAACAGGTTGCCGAGCAGCTGCATCGCGATGTCCTTGAACGCCAGCGTCGGCCCGTTCGACGCGCGCAGCAGGAATACGCCGGGCTCGAGCGTCAGCAGCGGCGTGATTTCATTGCTGCCGAAAGTCGCCGCGGTGTAGGTGCGATCAATCAGCGCCTCGAGCTCGGGCGGCGGGATATCGTCGGCAAACATCGACAGCAGCGCGAAGGCCAGCCGGCGATACCCGAGCGGGCGGAGCTGCGCGAGCTCGGGTCCCCTGAGCTTCGGATAGGTTGCCGGCACCGTCAGACCGCCGTCGGGCGCAAGGCCTTCGAGCAGGATCGCCGAGAACGGCTGCGGCGGCATGCCGCCGCGCGTGCTGATGTATTCCAAAGTGCCTAGCGCTCCGGCGCGAAGTCGACCTCGCGCACCGATTTCTGTACCCGCAGCCGCTCGACATTGGCGCGAATCTGCTCGCGCAGCGCAAGGCCGTTCGGCACCGCATGCAGGACCAGCAGCGGCGTCGTGCGGTCGGACGAATTGAGCACCACGTCGGACAGACCGAACAGGCGCAGGAAGAACGGCTCGATCAGCGTCGTGTCCTTGACTCTATAGAGCTCGATCGAATCGGTGCGCTTGGTGAACACGCCGCGGGTTAAGCCCACTCGCTCGGTCGTCACCCGGTAGCGAAAGAACTTGAGCGTCAGGTAGCGCCAGAGCGCAACCAGCACGGGGACGACCAGCACCCAGAACGCCTCGGGGGCGATCATCACGCCGGCAACGACGATCGCGGCGGCGACGAGCGCACAGGCGAAGTAAGTCCCGAAATTGGTCAGCTGCGACGGGTTGCCTTCCCAGACAACCGTTTCATTTGTGGTTTCCATGTTCGACCTCCGCTCCAGGGATCAGGTTGACTCCCATCATGCGCACACGACATGTCGCGTTGTCACCGCCCTGACAGTTAACCTGCCCCGGCTCTAGTTCAGCTCTTCCATCCGGATCCGTACGACCTTGCCCCGCACGGTCGGCAGTCCCTCGATCTGCGCGATCGCGTCGACGACACCGCGTTCGACCGAGCGATGCGTCAGCAGGATGATGTCGGTCTGCTCGGCGCCTTCGGACGGCTCCTTCTGGATCATCGCGTCGATCGAGATTTCGCGGTCGGCGAGGATGCGCGTGATGTCGGCCAGCACGCCCGGGCGGTCCAGCACCCGCATGCGCAGGTAATAGCTGGTCTCGACGTCGCCGATTGCCAGCACCGGCGTGTCGGAAAGCTGGTCGGGCTGGAACGCCAGATGCGGCACGCGGTGCTCGGGATCGGCCGTGTGCATGCGCGTGACGTCGACCAGGTCGGCGATGACCGCGCTCGCCGTCGGCTCGGCGCCGGCGCCGGGGCCGTAGTAGAGCGTCGGCCCGACGGCATCGCCCTTGACCAGCACCGCGTTCATCGCGCCCTCGACGTTGGCGATCAGACGCTTGTGCGGGACCAGCGTCGGATGCACGCGCAATTCGATGCCGTCGCGGCCGTTCGATCTGGCGCGGCGCGTGATGCCGAGCAGCTTGATCCGGTAGCCGAGCTCCTCGGCGTAGCGTATGTCCTCGCGCGCGAGCCGCGAGATGCCTTCGGTGTATGCTTTGTCGAATTGCATCGGCACGCCGAATGCGATCGCCGACATGATCGTCAGCTTGTGCGCGGCATCGATCCCGTCGACGTCGAAGGTCGGATCGGTCTCGGCGTAGCCCTTCGCCTGGGCGTCCTTGAGCGCGGCGGCGAACGTCGCACCGGTAGCGCGCATCTCCGACAGGATGAAGTTGCTGGTGCCATTGATGATCCCGGCGATCCACTCGATGCGGTTCGCCGTCAGGCCTTCGCGCAGCGCCTTGATGATCGGGATGCCGCCGGCGACGGCGGCTTCGAATGCGACCATCACGCCTGCCTTTTGCGCAGCGGCGAAGATTTCGTTGCCGTGTAAAGCCAGCAGTGCCTTGTTCGCGGTGACGACATGCTTGCCGTTGGCGATCGCCCGCAGGACATAGGCCTTTGCCGGCTCGATGCCGCCGATCAGCTCGACGACGATGTCGATGTCGCGGTCGTCGACGACGGTCTGCGGATCGGTGTCGAGCCGCACCCCGTCCACGTCGCGCGTCGCCGACTGCGCACGGGAGAGTGTGCGCGTGGCGATGTGGGTGATCCGAATCGGACGGCCGGCGCGGCGCGCGATCTCTTCTTCGTTGCGCCGCAAGACGTCCCAGGTGCCGCGCCCCACCGTGCCCATGCCGAGCAATCCCACCTGCAGCGGCTTCATCGCGGCATCGGCCATTGCGCGCCCTAAGCCAGTCCGTCTTCGCGGAACATCTGTTTGACGCCTCGGATCGCCTGTCTCGTCCGGGCTTCATTTTCTATCATCGCGAACCGCACGTGACCGTCGCCGAATTCGCCGAAGCCGATGCCGGGCGATACCGACACCTTGGCCCTTGCCAGCAGCTGCTTGGTGAATTCGAGCGACCCGAGCTGCCGATACGCCTCGGGAATCGCCGCCCACACGTACATCGACGCCTTCGGGATGTCGACCTTCCATCCGGCCTCGTGCAGCCCCTTGACCAGCACATCGCGCCGCTTCTGGTAGGTCATCGCGATTTCCGCGACGCAATCCTGCGGTCCTTCGAGCGCCGCGATCGAGGCAACCTGGATCGGCGTGAACGTGCCGTAGTCGTGGTATCCCTTGATCCGCGACAGCGCGTGAACCAGATCCTGGTTGCCGACCATGAAGCCGATTCGCCAGCCCGCCATGTTGTAGCTCTTGGACAGGGTGAAAAACTCGACGGCGACTTCGCGCGCTCCAGGCACCTGCATGATCGACGGCGCTTTCCAGCCGTCGAAGCAGATGTCGGCATACGCCAGATCATGGACCACATAGATGCCATGCTCGCGGGCCAGCGCGATGATCTTCTCGAAGAACGGCAGCTCGACGCATTGCGCGGTCGGATTCGCCGGGAAATTGATGATCAGCATTTTCGGCTTGGGAAAGCTCGACTTGATCGTGCGATCGAGTTCGGCGAAGAAGTCGACGTCCGGCGTCAACTGGACCTGGCGGATATCGGCGCCCGCGATCACCGGGCCGTAGATGTGGATCGGGTAGCTCGGATTCGGCACGAGCACGGTGTCGCCCTGCCCCAGCGTCGCGAGGCCGAGATGCGCGATGCCTTCCTTCGAGCCGATGGTGACGATCGCCTCGGTGTCAGGATCGAATTCGACCCCGTAGCGGCGCTGGTACCACTGGCAGATCGCGCGGCGCAGTCGCGGGATGCCGCGCGATACCGAGTAGCCGTGGGTGTCGGAGCGCTGTACCGTTTCGACCAGCTTGGCGACAATGTGCGCCGGCGTCGGTCCATCGGGATTGCCCATGCCGAAATCGATGATGTCCTCGCCGCGCCGCCGCGCGGCCATCTTGAGTTCGGAGGTGATATTGAAGACGTACGGCGGCAGGCGCGCGATGCGCGCGAACTCTCGATCGATCGGGGAAGCCATCCGGTTCCTCACCCCGCCAGCATAAGCGCCCGGACCGTCCGAGCGATGTGGCGGCGACTGAAGCTATAATCGTAACGGACTTAGGAAGTTACCGCAATGCACAACGACTTGCGTCCCCACTTGCGTTCCCTTTTGCACCGAGCCTGCGGCCCAGCATGAAATTCCATCTCAACACCGCGGAAGGCAATGTGTTCACCGGTCACGGCGACGGCTTCGTGCGCATAGGCGAAACCGACTATCGCGAGAATCTGCTGGTGACGCCCGAGCAATTGATCGGCGGGTGGGCTCCCGGCGGCTTCGATGCCCTGACCGAATCGGACTTCGTCGCGCTTGCGGCGCTCAAGCCCGAAGTCGCGCTGTTCGGCAGCGGCGCGACGATGCGGTTTCCGCATCCGCGCCTGACGCGCGCATTGACCGAGGCGCGCATCGGTCTCGAAGTGATGGATACGCCGGCAGCCTGCCGCACCTACAACATTCTCGCGGCCGAAGGCAGGCTGGTCGCCGCGGCGATTCTCATCGGCCGCTGAGCGGACCGGGCAACGACGCGATCTCCAACGCGATCAGGGTGCTTTGGCCGTTCTCGGCGCTTCGCTTGCGTGGGCGCTTGGCGGCCGGATCGACGCGAGCGCGGCGGCGAATCGATCGTCGTTCGGCGTCAGATCGACGTAGTCGGCGATGCGGCGGATTTCGCGCCCAGGGTCGGTGAGCATATCGGAAAAGTCGACGCGAAGATGCTCGCGGCCGGCGAAAAACCGGTTGACGGCATCCCATAGACGACGCTGCACCATCTCGCCCTTGGGCTTGGCCCACCACCAGTCGGTGCGGCGAATCGACGCGATCGATTCGTCCAGAGGGCGCCAGGTCCAGATAAAGCGGACCGCCGGACCCCAGGCTTCGACCAGGTCGTCGCCGCAAAGCGAGAGCAGCGGGTGCTTGGCGCCGACGTGGGTCGCGCGGCCCGCTTCGAGGAACGAGATCCAGTCGCTGAGCTTGCGCACGCGTTCGGCGGGGGGAAAGCGCTCCTCCAGATGGGGCTCGTGCCACCAGCTCCGGAGTCGCTTCGCAAGGCGCGCCGATTCGTAATGGTCCATCCAGTACGGCGCACCCATCTCGACGCCCAGGTGATGCAGCACACCCGCGGCGGCCGACGAGCCGGAGCGATACAAGCCGAGCACGGCTATCCGCGTTGTCATCGGCGATTGCGCCTATCGCCAAGCGTGATGCATCTTCAAAACCTCCACGGAAAAGCTTGTGCCCGGCGCGATTGTAATGCAGATTTCTCTCCTGTCCGCATCAGCGAAGAGACACAGCGATGATCAAAGTCTACGGCACGTCTTTGTCCGGCAACTGCCACAAGGTCCGCATGGTCCTCGAGGCCCTGCATCTGCCCTATACCTGGACCGAAATCGACTCCTCGAAAGGCGAGACGCGCACGCCCGAGTTTCTCGCCAGGAATCCGAACGGCAAGGTGCCAGTGGTCGAGCTCGAGCCCGGCGTGTATCTGCCGGAATCGAACGCGATCATCTGCTATCTCGCCGACGCGTCGCCGCTGATGCCCTCCGATCGATTGCTGCGGGCCCGCGTTCTCTCGTGGCTCTTTTTCGAGCAGTACAGCCACGAACCGTATATCGCCGTCGCGCGCTTTCTGTGCCGCTTTCATGCGGACCCGCCATCGCAGCGTGCGCTGCTCGAATCCAAGATGCCCGGCGGCTATCGCGCGCTGGAAGTGCTCGAGAAGGCGCTGGCCGATGCGCCGTTCCTGGTCGGCGGACGCTACACGCTCGCCGACATCGCCTTGTACGCGTACACCCATGTCGCCGACGAGGGCGGCTTCGACCTCGCCCGGTTTCCCGCGATCCGCAGCTGGCTTTCGCGCGTCGCCGCGCAGCCCGGTTACGTTCCTATGGTCGCACCCTGACGCCGCGGCGCGGCGCTCAGCACTGGATCGTCTGCCGGCAGTACTGGGTAAGCTCGCGCACGACCGTCGTCGCCCCGACCGGCATGCGGGCCTTGCCCTGGCCGTACTCCATCGCGAGCTTGAAGTCGTATTTCCGGAAGAACGCATCGAACTGCTCGGCGCCGACGGTGCCCAGCGCCGCGACGCCGTCGGTCGCGCCGTCGTAGTCGAGCAGGATCGCCGCAAGCGGCTGCGGTGCGGGCCCGCTGACCACGCGCGCGCCCGCGGCGGGATCGTAGACGCTATGGTCGGCGCAGCAATGAATCACGTTGCCGTCGGAGGTCGGCGAGCGCTCCGATTGAAACCGGATGAACGAGATGTCCCGCGTCGGATAAGCGAGCTTGTGCGCGCATATCGCCGAGTACGAAACCACCGCGTGTGCGGGGCCGACGCCACCGGTCCACGCGTAGCTCGCGCCGTCGGCGCGCAAGACGTTGTCGGCGGCAGCTACAGGCCGCCCGAGGTTGAGCAGGAAGCACGGCGTGCCCGCATAAGGGTAGTTGAATACGTAGTTGGTCTTTAGCGCGAGGTCTCCGAGTCTGATCGGCGCGCCGTGAACATCGACCAGCTTCGAGCGTCCGTACAAGCGCGGCTCGGCGCCGGCCCAGGCATCGCCGAGCGAACCCAGCTGCGCGGCGCCGGCGGCCATCGTACAGACGCGCAAGAATTGTCGTCGTTCCATCGTTGCTCTACCTCCTCGCTTGCGCGCGACAACGCAACGCGCAAAAGCCCGCCCGGTCGCCGGCGCGGACCAAGGCTGTCGCGCCCGGCTACGGACCCAGGCCGGCGAGCACGCGCACGTGCGCGGTCGCGCTGCGGCCGAGCGCACTCAGCGCGTAGCCGCCTTCGAGCGTCGATACGATGCGACCGCCGGCGTGCCGGGCCGCGACCTCGGCGATCCTGCTCGTCACCCATGCGTAGTCGTCGTCGGTCAGCTGCAGGTTGGCCAGCGGATCCTCGCGGTGCGCGTCGAATCCGGCCGACACGAAAATGATCTCCGGCCGATGCGCCTCGAGCGCCGGCAGGCACACCTCGACAAAGGCCTTGCGAAAAGCATCGCTGCCGCTGCCGGGCGAAAGGGGAACGTTGTGCATGTTCGGGCCCAGCGGCTCGACGCCCGAATACGGATACAGCGGGTACTGGAACGTTCCGGTCATCACCACGCGATCGTCGCCGGCAAAGATATCCTCGGTGCCATTGCCATGATGCACGTCGAAATCGACGACTGCGGCGCGGGCGAGACCGTGGTGCTCGAGCGCATGCGCAACGCCGACCGCAACATTGTTGAACAGGCAGAAGCCCATCGCCCGATCGCGCGTCGCATGATGGCCGGGCGGGCGCACGGCGCAGAACGCCGAGTCGCGCTTTCCGCCGATGACGAGATCGGTCGCGAGTATCAGTGCCCCAGCGCCATGCCGGGCGGCGTCGAGCGAGTCGGGATTGAGCGCGGTGTCCGGGTCGAGGTAATGCACGCCGCTTTCGGGGCTCGCCTCCTCGATCTCGTCGATGTAGTGCGCAGCATGTACACGCGAGAGTTGCTCGCGCGTCACCGCCGGCGCGAGATGATGCTCGATCAGCGCGTCGAGTCCCGAGCTGATCAGCCGATCCTGCACGGCATCGAGCCGCTCCGGGCATTCGGGGTGGTACGGTCCCATCGCATGCAGACGGCACGAGGGATGGGTGATGTACGCGGTGGACACGGCTTCGGTCGGTCGGCCACGGGCGCAACACGCGCCGCCGCGGCTTGGGGGTCGAGCGGAGTGTAGCGCGCCGCGAGCGGTAATGACTAGCCGCCGATTGCCCTCTATAGTGCTCGTCTGGCCAATACCCGCGAAGAATCAATGAGCCTGCGCCCCGCTGATACCCGCGTCATTCCGCTGCCCGAAAGGCTGGCGGCAGTCGTCGATACGCTCGGCAGCATCGTCGTCGGCAAGCAGATGCCGCTCAAGCTCGCATTGACGTGCCTGCTGGCGCGCGGCCACCTGCTGATCGAGGACATTCCGGGCGTCGGCAAGTCGACGCTGGCGCAGGCCTTGGCGGCGACGCTGGGGCTGCAGTATGCGCGCGTCCAGTTCACCAGCGATCTTTTGCCCGCCGACGTGCTCGGCGTGTCGATCTTCGATCCCTCGACCCACGCCTTCCGTTTTCATTCGGGACCGATTTTCCACTCGATCGTGCTGGCCGACGAAATCAACCGCGCCCCGCCGAAGACGCAAAGCGCTCTGCTCGAAGCGATGGAGGAGCGGCAGGTCTCGATCGACGGCAACACGCGGCCGCTGCCTGAGCCGTTCTTCGTGATCGCGACGCAGAATCCGGCCGAACAGATCGGCGCGTACCCGCTGCCCGAATCGCAGCTCGACCGTTTCCTGATGACGATCGAGCTCGGGTATCCCGAGCCGGCGGCGGAGCGCGATCTGCTGTTGTCCGGCGACCGGCGGGTGCGCATCGCGGAGCTCGCTCCTTGCGCGGACGCGGCGACCCTGATCGCGTGGCAGCGCGAGGCCGCCGCGGTGCATGTCGCACCCGCGCTGCTCGACTACGTGCAGGCGCTACTTGCGGCTTCGCGTGGCGCCGGCGCAACGACCGCTGCGCATCGCGGCCTGTCACCGCGCGCGGGTCTATTGCTGGTCGCCGCCAGCCGCGCCTGGGCGCTGCTGGCCGGACGGCCGATGGTGCTGCCCGAGGACGTGCAGGCGGTGTTTCCCGCGATCGCCGGCCATCGTCTCGCCGGCAGCGCGCGCGCCGGCGGCCCGCAGGCAAAAGCGCTGCTGCGCGCAGTGCCGCTGCCCTGAATCCGGCGCTCCCCGGCGATGGATCTGCCCACGATCTGAATGTCGCGCCGATATCCGGCGCGGAATCGGCGCCAGGCGATTGAGGGCAACTGAGGGCCGGCATCGACCGAAGATGGCAACGCTTCCCTTAAGCACGTCGTGGATCGCGCAGACGCGGCAGCGCTTCTGGCGACTTGCACCCGGCGACCGCGAGCCGGTGGTCCTGCGTCACAGCCGCATCTACATCCTGCCGACGCGACGCGGCTTCGCAGTGATCGCGACGCTGGTGATCATGTTGCTGACCTCGATGAACTACGCGCTGTCGCTCGGTTACGCGATGACTTTTGTCGCCGCAGGCATGGTAGCGGCGGCGCTGCTCGCGACGTTTCGCAATCTCGCCGGCATCGCGAGCTCGCCGGTTGCAGCGGGCGAGGCCTTTGCCGGCGGCGAGGTCGCGTTCACGCTGTCGCTGGCCAGCGGCAGTCGCGAGCGCACCGGCATCGTCGTCGCGCCGATGGATGGCGCATCGGAGGTCATCGATCTGCCGGCTGATGCGACCCGGCCGGTAGTGCTAAGCGTCGTCGCGCCGCGACGCGGTCCGCGGCCGCTGGGCAGGGTTACCCTGTCGAGCAACTTTCCGCTGGGTCTGTGGCGAGGCTGGGCCTACGTGCATTTTCCGTTGACGGCGTGCATCTATCCAGCGCCCGAAACCGCCCCCCCGCCGTTGCCGACCAGCCGCCTGGGCATCGATCCGCAACGGGCGGCGCACGCCGCCGATGCCGAGCTCGGAGGGTTGCGCGATTACGAGCGTGGCGACCCGCACAACCGCATCGCGTGGAAAGCGGTCGCTCGCGGCGGCGGCTGGTACACCAAGCAATTCGAAGGCGGCGCGGGCGGCGGTGCCCTCGATCTCGACTGGTCCGAGCTGCCGCCGGGACTGGATCAAGAATTGCGGCTATCGCGCCTGACCGCCTGGGTTCTGGCCGCCGAGCGCGAGACGCGTGCGTTCGGCTTGCGTTTGCCGGGCATTGATCTCGCGCGCGGACAGGGCGCCGGCCATCGCCGCGCCGCGCTGACTGCACTGGCTTCGTTCGGCCAGACGAAGCCGACGTGAACGCGAGCAAGATAGGCACGCCGCTGGCGCGCACGCAACTGGGCGCGCTCGCGGCATTGCTGCTGTGCGCGCAAATGCCGCTGTGGGCGCACATCGACCGCTGGGTCGCCTTCGCCGGCACGGCGCTGGTTGTCGCACGGCTCGTTTTTCCGTTCGACCGCAACAATCTCCGCAACCTCCGGCGCTGGCTGCTGCCGGGGTTGGCCCTAGCCGCCGCGATCGGCATACGCGTCGAATACGGCTATTTCATCGCGCGCGACCCCTGCGTCGCGTTCCTCTACGTTCTGGTTGGCATCAAGTTCCTCGAGGCGCGCGGCGCGCGCGACGGCGCGCTTCTGGTGTGTCTCGCGCTATTTCTCGCGCTGACGCAGTTTTTTTACGCGCAGACAATCCTTGCCGCCGCCGCCGCGATTCCCGCGCTGCTGGCGACCGGCGTTGCGCTGGCGGTCCTGCGGACTTCGGCCGGTGCGACCGAACCATGGCGACCGCATCTGCGCGCGACGGCACGACTGATCCTGCAGGGCATTCCGATCGCGGCGCTGCTGTTCGTCCTGTTTCCGCGCCTGGCCGGACCGTTGTGGGGAAGCCCGCTCGAAAGCGGCGCGCGTACCGGGCTCTCCGAGAGCATGTCGCCCGGATCGATCAGCGACTTGTCGCTGTCGGACGAGGTCGCCTTTCGCGTCGAGTTCGCCAGCGGGGCGCCGCCGCCACCGCAACGCTATTGGCGCGGTCCCGTGTTCTCGCGTTTCGATGGCGCCGTCTGGCGCCCGCTGTATAAGCTGCGCGGCGGTCAGTACGTGCCGTCGGCGGGCCGACCCACCGACTACACGGTGACGATGGAGCCGCATGGCAAGCTCTGGCTGTTTGCGCTCGAGCATCCGACCGGCCCGCCCCGCGCACCGAATCCGGACGCGCCGGCCGGCGTCCCGACCGAGGTGCTGGCCGCGGTGACCTACGACCAGCAACTGCTGGCCAAGGCGCCGATCACGCAGGCGGTGCGCTATACGGTGCGTTCGGCCACCGTCGGCACGTTCGCCGCGGTGGTCAACGATGCACCGGACAACCTGCAGCTGCCGCGCGGCAATCCGCGCACGATCGAATTCGCGCGCGGCCTGCGCGAGCGCAGCGCATCGGATCGCGCCTACATCGCCGCGGTGCTCGACTGGTTCCGCACCGAGTCGTTCGTCTATACGCTGTCGCCGGACATTCTCGACCGGGATCCGGTCGACGGCTTTCTGTTCGACACGCACCGCGGCTTTTGCGAGCACTTCGCCGGCGCCTTCACGCTGCTGATGCGCGCTGCCGGCATTCCGTCGCGGGTCGTCACCGGGTACCAGGGCGGCGAAATGAATCCGACCGGCGAATACATGATCGTGCGCCAGTCCGACGCGCATGCCTGGGCGGAAGCGCTGCTGGATGGGAAGTGGCAGCGGATCGATCCGACCGCCGCAGTCGCGCCGTCGCGCATCGAGCGCGGCATCGGCGCCGCGCTGCCCGCGGGTGAGCGCGTCCCTTACCTTGCCAGGGTCGAGATGACGTGGCTCAAGAGCCTGAGCCTGCACTGGGACAGCGTCAATTATCACTGGCAACGGGGATTCGTCGGCTTCAATCTCGAGCGGCAACGCGATTTCCTGCGCGAGATCGGGCTCAAGGGCGCGCCGCCGTGGCGGCTTATCGCGGTGCTCGCTGGCGCCGCATTTGTCTGGGGAATCGCCGTGCTCGGCTTCTCGCGGCTGCGTCCGTCGCGCATCGATGCCGAAGTGGCGCTATGGCGGAGAGCCTGCCGCAGGCTTGCGCGCGCCGGGCTCGAGCGCCGGCCGGACGAGGGACCGCTGGCGTACGCCGACCGCGCCTCCGCACGCTGGCCGGCAGTCGCCGCGCTGATCAAGGACATCGCCGACCGCTACGCGATGCTCCGCTACGGTCCGGCGGCCGGACGCAGCGCAGACGTCGTCGCGCAATTGCGCACCAGCGTCGGTGCGCTGCCCCCGGCGCGCGAGTTGCGCGCAACCTAGTCCACCAACTCCGCGCCGACGTCTCAAGTTTGCCTTGTACGTCGTCGTCGGCCTGCCCGCCTCCAGGGTCGCATCCCCGCGCGCTTCGCGCGCCGGGCCCCTGCTCCGCCTTCCGGCGTGCCGACTCCGCGCCGACGTCGCGAGTTTGCCTTGTATGTCGTCGTCGGCCTGCCCGCCCAGGGTCGCATCCCCGCGCGCTTCGCGCGCCGGGCCCCTGCTCCGCCTTCCGGCGTGCTAAAGCAGCGCGTCGCGCGACAAGCCCTTGCGACGCAACCTCGCCCGTAGCTTTTCGAGCGCCTCGGCCTGGATCTGGCGCACGCGCTCGCGAGTGACGCCCAGCTCGCGGGCGAGATGCTCGAGCGTCGCGACGTCGCAGCCATTCAATCCATAACGGCGCTCGATCACCAGGCGCTGCCGCTCGGAGAGCTCGTCCAGCCATTGCTTGACCCAGCTTTCGATCTCGGAATTGTGCAGCAGCAGCTCGGGGCCCGGCGCATCCTCGTCGCTCAACTGGTCGCCGATCGACAGGCCGGAGTCGACATCGTAGGCCGCATCGAGCGAGGTGACGTGCTCGTTGTAGCCCAGGACTTTGCGCACCTGCTCGACCGGCTTGCCGAGCAGATGCGCGACGTCGTCCATCGTCGGATCGCGTCCCTGGCCGAGCATGCCGTGCGTTTCGAGGTGGCGCATCGCGCGAAGTACGATATTGAGCTCCTTGACCACGTGCGCCGGCAGCCGGATCGTCCGCGACTGGTTCATGATCGCGCGCTCGATCGACTGGCGTATCCACCAGGTCGCGTAGGTCGTGAAGCGGAAGCCGCGCTCCGGATCGAACTTCTCCAGCGCGTGAATCAGGCCGAGATTGCCTTCCTCGATCAGATCGGCAAGCGTCAGGCCGCGATTCAGATAATGCTTGGCGATGCTGACCACCAGCCGCAGGTTGTGCTCGATCATCTTCTGCCGCGCTTCGAAGTCGCCGTCCCGGTTGGCGCGCGCGTACTCGAGCTCCTCGGCGGGCGTCAGCAGCGGGCTCTGGCCGATCTCGTTCAGGTAGATCTGGGTGACGTCGTTGAGGAAGTCGGCGCCGACGCCGACGACCGGCATGTCCAGCGGCAAATCGCGCGTCTGGGTATCGGGCTCCGGTGCCGCGGGCGACTCGTCGTCATCTGCCGCCGAATGCGCTCTCATGCGTGGCCGGACCCGCCGCTAAGCGGGCGGCAGGAATTTCGCCGGGTCGACCGGCTTGCCGAAGCGACGGATTTCGAAGTGGAGCTTCACCTGGTCGGCGTCGCTGTCGCCCATTTCCGCGATCTTCTGGCCCCTCGCGACTTGCTGGCCTTCCTTGACCAGGATTTCGCGATTGTGCGCGTAGGCCGACAGAAACGTATTGTTGTGCTTGATGATGATCAGCTTGCCATAGCCGCGCAAGCCGCTGCCCGCGTAGACGATCTTGCCCGGACCGCTGGCAAGCACCGGCTGACCGGATTTGCCGGCGATGTCGATGCCTTTGAGGTTCGCCGTTTCGGAAAAGCCGGAAATGACTTTGCCAGCTGCGGGCCACGCCCAATCGATGTTGCCGCCGTCGATTTCGGGCACGTGCGCGGATTCGGTGCGCGCCGGCGCTGCCGCGACGGTGCCTGGCGTCGCGGCAGGAGCGGTTGCGGGCGACGCGGCGGCAGATGGCGCGACGATCGGTGGCGCGGCCGGCGGCGGCGCGGGAGGCGCGGCTGCGCTGCTCTGCTGCATTTGCGCCAGCGCCTGCTCCGAATAGGGCAGCTTCAAGGCCTTCGGCTCGCTTTTGTACGCCGCGGTGTTGCCGCGGCCGGAAGGCGCCCCCCCGGTGAACGGTACGGTCCGCGTTTCGCTCCCGACCGGGGCGATTGCTGGCGCGGCCGGGAGCGGCGTGGTCACGGCAGCGCCCGGCGCTGCGACCGCGGCACCGGCTTCACCCGGCGGCGCGAGCACGAGCACGCGGCCGACGCGGATGACGTTGACGTTTTCGATGTTGTTCCATGCGGCAAGCTCGCGGTAATCGAGCCCGTGGTCGAGTGCGATCTGGTAGAGGGTCTCGCCGCGTTTGACGGTATGGGTCGGCGGCGGAGCTTCCGGCGGCGGCGCCGATGCCGCGGCGGGTGGCGCACCCTCGATCGTTTCAGGCGGCGGCGCGGCGCGCTCGCTGACCGGCGCCGGTGGACGGGTCATGCATGATACGAGCAGCAGTGCGGCTGCAATGGGCGCAAGCACGCGGCATGAATGCGCGAAACCGAAGTGAGTCATGCGAGTCCGGGAAGCAATGGTACGAATCTTACCGCGTCGAAGCTTTGCTCGCGGATGCCGGCCGGCGCCTTTTCGATAACGGTCAGTCGCTGCGCTCCGCGCCCGTCGTCGTCATGGATGGCGAGCGGCAGCACCATGCGACCGCCGATTTTCAAATAGCGCAGCAATGCGGTCGGGACCTGCGTTGCCGCGGCGGTGACGATGATCCCGTCGACTTCGAGCTCCTCGCCCAGATCCGCCGAGCCGTCACCATGTTTGATGCGCACGTTGTTCAGCTTCAGCGCGCGCAGGTTCTGCCGAGCCTTGGCGACCAGCGAGCCGATGCGCTCGACCGTGTAGACCTCGTCGGCCAGGTGCGCCAGCACCGCCGTCTGGTAGCCGCAACCGGTGCCTATCTCCAGCACGCGATGCAGATGGCCGCCGGCCCGCAACAGCTCGGTCATGCGAGCGACGACATACGGCTGCGAAATGGTCTGTCCGGCGCCGATCGGCAAAGGACTGTCGTCGTAGGCGCGGATCGCCAGCGCTTCCTCGACGAAAATGTGGCGCGGCACCGCGGTCATCGCTGAAATCACGGCTTCGTCGCGAATGCCCTGTTCGCGCAGGCGCTCGATCATGCGCGTGCGCGTGCGCGCCGAAGTCATGCCTATGCCGCCGAATTTTTCCACGCCGGCGCTCATCGCTTCGCCCGTCCCGCGAGCCCGCCGACCCGATGCGAAGACGATCGACCGTAACACGGCATCATGCTTCGATCCATTCGGCGATACGCGGCATTTCGGCGTGGTTGGTCAGGTCGACCTGCAGCGGCGTCACCGAAACGAAACCCAGTCCGACCGCATGGAAATCGGTTCCTTCGCCGGCATCGGCGGCAGCGCCCGCCGCGCCGACCCAGTAGCAGGTCTCGCCGCGCGGCGTCTCGGTCTTCACCACCGATTCGGCCTTGTGTCGCTTGCCCAGACGTGTGACACGCACACCCTTGATGTCGGTGACCGGGACGTCGGGCACGTTGACGTTGAGAAGCCACGCCCCCGACGGCTTGCGGCGATGTCGCGAGATGAGATCGGCGACGACCTTGGCCGCGGTCTCGAAGTGGTGGCCGGTCTTGCTGGTCAGCGACACCGCAATCGAAGGAATGCCCAGCAGATAACCCTCGGTCGCGGCGGCCACGGTGCCCGAGTAGATCGTGTCGTCGCCCATGTTGGCGCCGTGATTGATGCCCGAGATCACCATGTCCGGCAGTTCGTCCAGCAGCCCGGTTACCGCCAGGTGAACGCAATCGGTAGGCGTGCCGTTGACGAACAGGAAACCGCTGGGCGCGCGGCGCACCGTCAGCGGCCGATCGAGCGTCAGGGAATTGGACGCGCCGCTGCGGTCGCGCTCGGGCGCTACGACGGTGATGTCGGCGTACGGAGCGAGATCCGCGGCGAGGCGCTCCAGTCCGGGGGCAAAGTAGCCGTCGTCGTTGCTGAGCAGGATGCGCATCGCGTGGGTTGGCGGATTCGCGCCGGCCGTTTCAGGCACCGGCACGCTGCGTCCATTATATGCGAAGGCTGCGCGGAATCACGCGAGCGATCGATGCCGCTCGCTCCGGACCGTCGGCTCGCCGCGCGGAGCGCATCGGCGTCACCGCGCTTTTGTTCGGACCCGCGCTTTCTCTTGCGTCCGGACTTGCGTACGCATTTGCGTCCGGGTCTGGGTTCGCGTTTGCCTTATTTGGCCGGCCAGTTGCGCGCAAACACGGAAGCCACTTTCGGATGCGCTTCGACCTTGAGCAGCGCCGCGTGAAACGGTGGCCGATGCTGGGCGAGGTGTGCGCGCGAACCCGACCACTTGGTCACGACCGCCGCATAGAGATCCAGCGCGCCCATGTCGTTGCCGGCAAGGAACGGCCGCGCCGGAAACATGTCGGCGAAGATTTCCCAGTGCCGGTGCAGGCGCGCCTTGGTGCCGGCGCGAAGGTGATCCCTGGCGGCGTCGTCGATGTCCTGATAGAAGCGCTCGGGAAAATCGAGTACGGTGATCGCCGAATAGCAGTTAGCGGCGATGAATACCAGTCCGCGGATCGCTTGTGCGCGCGCCGACTCGTCGCGCGGCAGCAGGCCGGCGCCTGGATGCGCGGCGTCGAGATGGATCAGGATTGCCGCACTTTCGGACAGCGCGCTGCCGTCGGGCAGCGCCAGCGTCGGTATCTGGCCGATCGGATTGATCTTGAGCAGATCGCGAAAGGCGTCGTTAGTCTCCCACGACGCCGTTTCGACCATGCGATACGGCGCGCCTGCCATCGTCAGCGCGGCCTCGATCGTCGCCGATCCGGAGCCTTTCTTGCCGTACAGCGTATACATGCGTCCCCCTTTTTTTCTGCCGCGGATCGGCGATCGCGCGCACGACGGAATCACGGGCCGGATCGCTCGCGCTCACCGGCCAATGATCGGATGCCGCTATCGATACGGTCTATTCTGCTCGTGCGCCGCGACTAGGCATTCTGCCCGTCTGCCATCATCTTTTCCATTCGCTTTTGCATGTCGGCCACCGAGACGTCTTCCTTGTGCGTCGCGATCGTCCACATCAAGCCGAACGGATCGGTCAACGTGCCGCTGCGGTCGCCATAGAACTGATCCTTGACCGGATTCTTGACTTTGCCGCCCGCTGCAATCGCCTGCGCGAAACTCTTGTCGACGTCGGGCACGTAAAACATCAGGCTGACCGGTGACCCGCCGTATGACTGTACGCTGCGATGGCCCATTTCGGGCGACTCGTCGGCCAGCATGATATTGCCGCCGGCGATCTTGAGCTCGGCGTGGCCGACCTTCCCGTCCGGGCCGGGGAAGCGCATCACCTCGGTCGCGCCGAACGCCTTCTTGTAGTAGTCGATCGCGCTGGCCGCGTCGCGGATGATGAGATAGGAGGTGACGCCGGCGTAGCCGGCGGGAATTGGCTGGACCATGAGAAATCTCCTCGAGTATTCAATGTGGTTCCGGCGAATGCCGGAACCGGTCTGCTGCCTGCTACTTCAACGCGGCCGTGCGCAACAGTCCCACCGCGATGCCCTCGATCGCCAAATCCGTGTGGGCAGGATTTACGACAATCGGTTCAAACTCCGAGTTCTCCGGGTGCAGCACGATTTCGCGGCCGCGGCGTCTCAGGCGCTTGACGGTCACCTCGTCGCCGGCAGCGCCGGACAGGCGGGCGACGACGATCTGGCCCGAGCGCGCGTCGGCAGTCCGGTGCACGACCAGCAAATCGCCGTCGAGGATGCCGACATCCTTCATGCTCATGCCGCGGACGCGCAGAAGGTAGTCGGCCCGTGGCGAGAACAGTGCGGCATCGACCCGGTAGCGTGCCTCGACGTTCTCCGCCGCCAGGATCGGCTGGCCGGCGGCGACTCTTCCGACCAACGGCAACGTGCCCTGGACCGGAACCCCGGCGATATCCTTCAACCGCAGCCCCCGGGACGAGCCCGGCACCAGTTCGAGCGCACCCTTCTTGGCCAGCGCCTGCAGATGGTCCTCGGCCGAGCTGGCGCTGGAAAATCCCAGGCCTGCGGCGATCTCGGCGCGCGTCGGCGGCATGCCTCTCGACTCGATGAAGCCGCGGATCCAATCGAGAATCTGTTGCTGGCGGGCGGTCGGGCGAGGCGCGAGCGGCGTTGCGGGCGCCGCCGGACTGCGGCGCAGGTTGGCAAGCGGGCGGTGTGGCATCGGCAGATACCGTATGTATGATCGGTACCGATATTATAACGGGTATTCGCCTCGGTCAAGCGGATGCGCTGACTGCGCCGACGAGATATGTCGAACCCGGTGCTATCCTTCTTTCGTTCACTGGGTGACGCCCGGGTAAATGCCTCGGAGGATGCGATGGACGTTGGGTCCGCTGTTCGACGGCTGCTGATAACGGCGGGAACGACCGCGCTGTTTGCGAGCAGCCCCTTCGCGATCGCCGATGCCTATACCGACCGCATAGTCATGCGCGGGGCGCTCCCCTATGACCGGTCTTACGAGCAGCTGAGCCCGGAGCAAAAGGCCGTGGTCCGGGCGCAATACGATAGCGTCGGCCCAAACGACGAACCGCCATACCCGAAGTACGGCCTGAGCGACGTGGCCGACGCAGTGGCACGGATGCCGCGGCGCGAACCGCTCGAGGGAGAGGTGATTCTTACGGTGAGCGTCGACGAGCGTGGTAACGCCAAATCGGTGTCCATTTACAAGACCCCCGACGCCAAGCTGTCCAATGTGGTCGCGGCGACGTTGACGCGAAGCAAGTTCAAGCCGGGACTTTGCGAACGCCAGCCATGCGCGATGGATTACGTGTTCAAGTACTATTTCAAAATCAGCGCCTGACTCTCTTTCGGATGAATCGAACCACGCTTTGATCGTCGCGGCAGAACCCTCGATCGGATCAGCAAAGTCATGTCGAAGTTGATCTCGCGCATCGGCGCCTGCCTCGCCGTTGCGCTGCTGCTTGCCGGATGCGGCGGCGGCGGATCGGGAGGAGGCTCCGCGCCGCCGCCCGCGCCCACCTTCACCGATCCGGTGCTCTACTCGACCGCGGCCACGGCTTCGCTGCCGAGCGCCGTTGAAATCGCTGCCGTCACGAAGCACCAGTTGGTGATCAAGGGCACGACACTCAATTACACCGCAACCGCCGGGCACCTGACTGCGCAGGCCTTGACCAGCAACGCGCCGGAAGCCTCATTTTTCTACGTCGCCTACACGCTCGACGGAGCGAACGCCGCGACACGGCCCGTAACGTTTTTCTACAACGGCGGCCCGGGTTCATCGACGGTGTGGCTTCACCTGGGCTCGTACGGGCCCAAGCGACTCGTAACGGGCGATCCTGCGACGACTGCGCCGACGCCGTTTCCGCTGGTCGATAACATGGAAAGTCTGATCGACGTCAGCGACCTGGTGTTCGTCGACGCGGTGGGCACCGGTCTTTCGGAAGCGATCGCGCCCAACGTAAACCAGACCTTCTGGAGCGTCGACGCCGACGCGGCGGTGTTTCGCGATTTCGTCATCCGCTATCTCGCCGCCAACAACCGGGCGGCCTCGCCCAAGTTCCTGTTCGGAGAGTCCTACGGCACCACCCGCAGCGCGGTCCTGGCGAACATGCTCGAAAGCGCCGGCGTAAGCATCAACGGCGTCGTCCTGCAATCGTCGATACTGAACTACAACGTCGCCTGCGGCGTCATTTCACCGGTCGTCAGTTGCGCAGGCTCCGTGCCCTCGTACGGCGCGGTCGGCGCCTGGTACAACCTCGACAATCCGAATCCTGCGCCGTCCGCGCTACCGGCCTTTATCGGCCAGATGCGTGCGCTGACCACCGATCAGTACGATCCGGCGGTCACGGCGTTTCTGACGATGGGGGCTCCCCCGCCGCCCGGCTTGCTGACGCAGCTCGTCAATACGACCGGGTTGTCGCTTGCCGGCTGGCAGACGCACTTCAATCTCGATCCCGGTTTCTATCACGCCAATCTGATTCCCGGCACGCTGATCGGGCTCTACGACGCACGGGTATCGGCGCCGATCGGAAGTCCGCTGGCAATCGAGGGCGATCCGTCCAGCACTTTCATCAATGCCTCGTTCGCCTCGGCGATCACGACGTATTTGAATGCCGGTCTGCTGTACACCAATCCGTCGAGCTATGTACTGGTCAGCAATGCGATCCGCACCTGGGGTTTTGGGCACGATGGACATGCGCTGCCCGACACGATTCCGGACCTTGCCGCGGCGCTGGCGCAGAATCCGCAACTCAAGGTGCTGTCGGTCAACGGCTACCACGACCTGGTGACGCCGTTCTTCCAGACCGAACGCGATCTGGCGCGGCTGGGTCCAATGGCCAACGTGCAGCTGCGCTTCTACCTCGGTGGACACATGACGTACCTCGACGACGGATCGCGCGCGCTGGCAAAGGCCGATCTGGCGCAGTTCTACCAAGGAACGACGGCGGCGCCATGAGACTGCACCGTCCCGAGGACGTGTCGGTGCCCGGCGGCTCTGCTGCCGGCCGGTCTTCGCGCCGCAAGCTCACGCTGGCCGGCGCCGCGCTGGCCCTCGTGATGGGCGGGGTCCCATTCGTGCATGCAGCGACGGCTCAGTCGCCGCCCGCGACGATCGAGACGACCCTACGCGATCCGTGGGTGCCGCCGGAGCTGCGCACACCCGCGCCGGCGCCGGCACCGCAAGGTGCCGCCTTGCGCGCGCAGGTCGAGCGCAAGCTCAAGGCGGGATTCGACGCGGCGGATGTCAACCGCAGCGGAACCGTGACGCGCGACCAGGCGCGCGCCGCGGGACTCGGCTACATCGTCAAGCATTTCGACGACATCGACCGTCAGCGCGCGGGCGCCGTCAGTTTCGACGACGTCAAGCGCTTCCTTCGGGGGCGAGGCGCCCAACTCGACTGAGGCGACAGCGCGCTCTCCGCTCGACCACCCGGCGCGCAGTCACGCCGGCGCGCGCAATTTCTGCGCGGCCAGCGCGTATCCGCCCGCGGCACCATCGATGAAATGGACGTGGTTGCTTTCGGTGATCGAGGGCACGATGCAAGTCATGATCGCGGCCGGCTGGCGATGCATGCCGAAGCGCACGATATTGTCGCGCTGCGCTTTGGCCAGGCGCTGCTCGATCCGATCGGCGAGCGCCGGCGTGCAGTCGAGCGTCATGCGCAGATTGTCGTCGTATTTGCGGAAGTCCGAATTCTCGACGACCTCGCGCCGGTAGACCGCCGGGTCGAATTCGCCGACCCGCATGCCGGTCCGCATGACCGTATACGACAGCAGTGTTCGGTAGAGCACGCGCAGACGCCACAGCAGCAGGCTCTCGCCGCGGCGGCGCGATGTGCGTGTCTCCAGCTCGGCCCCGGGCGGCGGCCAGCTGACGTCCGGCGCGTTGTCGGGGACCGGTCGAGCGACCTCGGGACTTCCTTCGAGCTCGCCCAGCAGTGCTTCGATGACCGCGCGAAACGCGGGATCGCCGTGCGTTACCGGCATGACGAGCAGCGAGACGATCAAACCGTGGATCGGCGGAATGTCATTCCAGCGGCACGATAGCCCGGTCAGATCGGGACGCTCTCCGGGCGGCGCAGCTTGCAGGGTGTAACGCCCCGCCTTCATCGCGCGTTCGGCCCAGGCCAGACCACCCCCCGAGAACATCGCATACGACACATGCTTCGACGGCCCGAAGCGCGCGACGCTCGCCGTCAAGCCTTGCTCGTTGACCGCTGCCACCGGCACCAGCGCCGTGCGCAGCGTGAGATCGAGCTCGTCGCGCGCCCATGCCGCGGTCGCCGCGAGAACAGCCGAGGCGGTCGCGCGGTCGCACGCCGGTACGGCGAAACTTGCGCCGTCGCCGCCGAAAACAAACGGGAACTTGCGGCCCGGAAGCGCGTTGCCGATCCCGGAGATCACCGAGGCGCCGGCCGTGTTCACCGACTTGTAACGGCCTGCGGCAATCGCCTGCGTCGAATCGACGACGTCGGTGAGCCCGATCAGCCAGTCATCCGGAAGCGGCCGGTAGCGCGCCGGATCCATGATGTTGGCGAATCCTTCGAAAACCGGCAGTCGATCGTAGAAGTCGGCGTTGTCCGGCATGGCCTGACGCGATCTCGCGCAAAGCACGGGAAAGCATCATAACCGGGACTCGGGTTCGCCAGCGCATCCGGCGCAGCCGGCCGTGCACGGCGGACCGCGCGTTCGTCCGCGCGACTATCTGGCCTACGTCGCGCTACAACTGATGCTCGACGTCATCGTGCGCGCGCCCCTCGAACTCGGCGTCGGCACGCGTCCGCCGCGTCATCCGGTTCGCGCGCGCCCTGTTGCGTTCGTCGACACTCCACGGGCCGCTGCCGGCAACGGCAAAATACAGAAACACGAAGCTGTAGATCGCGGCGAGCTCGCCGCCGTTGAGTATCGGCAGCAGACCCCGGGGCTGGTGCGCCATGAAGTAGGCGACAGCCATTTCGCCGGACAGGATGAATGCGACCGGACGCGTAAAGAGCCCGATCAGCAGCAGAAAGCCGCCCAGCAGCTCTAGCACGCCAGCGATGCCGACCAGAGACGTCAGCTGCACATTGTCGAATTGAGCCACATGCGGGATGTGCAACAGCTTGGCTGAACCGTGCGCCAGGAACAGCCCGGCGACGACGATTCGCAATATGCCCTGCAGTCGCGGTGTCCAGATTGAGAAAAAGTCTTTGTCCTGATTCATGTTTTGTTGCACTCCAGATGAGGATTTTGCTGCCGGAACCCGGGCATACCAGGTTCGACAGCGGAATTGCCGGCGGGTTGCGAACGCAGAGGCGCTCCGGGCCGGGCAGGCGCCGGCCGTCGGCCCGTGGCGCGGCGGTCAGCCACTGTTACGCAAGCCCGCGGCCAGTCCGTTGATCGTCAGATGGATGCCGCGCTTGGTGCGGATGTCGGTCTGGCCGGCGCGATAACGGCGCAAAAGCTCGACCTGAACATGATTGAGCGGATCGAGGTACGGAAACCGGTTGCGGATGCTGCGCGCCAACGTCGGATTGTCGTCGAGCAGTCCGCTCTGGCCGGTCACCTGCAGCAGCCAGTGCATGGTGCGCCTGTGCTCGGCCACTAGTGTCGGGTAGATTGCTTCGCGCACCGCCGGATCGGTGACCAGGTCCGCGTAACGCGACGCGATCGCGAGGTCGGTCTTCGCGAGCACCATGCTCATGTTCGACAGCATGCTGCGGAAAAACGGCCAGCGCCGGTGCATGTCGCGCAGCAGCGCAATGCGCTCGTCGCGCGTCGCGGGCTCTTCGTCCAGCCAAGCCTCGACCGCGGTGCCGAAACCGTACCAGCCGGGCAAGGTCAGCCGGCACTGACTCCAGCTGAATACCCAGGGAATCGCGCGCAGGTCTTCGATGCGCTGCGACGGCCGGCGCGACGCGGGCCGGCTGCCGAGATTCAGCTCGGCGATTTCAGCGATCGGGGTCGAGGCGCGGAAATACGCCAGAAACTCTGGCGTTTCGTAGACCAGCGCGCGGTACGCCTTGAACGCAAATCCGGACAGCGCGTGCATCGCATCGTGAAAATCCTGGGAGTGATCGGTTTCACTGCGATCGCGCACCAGCGTCGCCTCGAGCGTCGCGGCGACCAGGGTTTCGAGATTGCGCCGTCCGAGCTCCGGATCGGAATACTTGCTGGCGATGATCTCGCCCTGCTCGGTGACTCGGATCGCGCCATTCACGCTGCCGGACGGCTGCGCCAGTATCGCTTCGTAGCTCGGTCCGCCGCCGCGGCCGACCGTTCCCCCGCGGCCGTGGAACAGGCGCAGCTTGACGTCGAAGCTGCGAAACGCATCGACCAGCTTGAGCTCGGCCTGGTACAGCGCCCAGTTCGCCGTCACGAAGCCGCCATCCTTGTTGCTGTCCGAATAGCCGAGCATCACTTCCTGCCAGCCGCCGCGGCTCGCCAGCCAGCGCTGATACAAGGGCAGTCGAAACGCCGAAGCCATCACTTCGTCGCAGCGCTCGAGATCGGCTATCGTTTCGAACAGCGGAACGATATTGACCGCGAGCCGGTTCGGCGTCAGCAAGCCGACTTCCTTCAGCATGATGGCAACTTCAAGCAAGTCGGAGAGCGACTGGCATTTGGAGATCACGTAATTGGGCAGCGCTGCCGGGCCGAAGCGCTGGTGGATGTCGGCTGCCGCATGCAGAATCGCAATCTCGCTCTGCAGCATCGGCGAGCGCGTCACATGCGGCGTGTCGAGCAGGCGCGGGCTGCCGAGCTCGGCGACGAGCAGACGGACTCGCTGCGCTTCGTCCAGCGCAGCATAGTCGGAATGGACGCCGGCTCGCGCCAGGAGCTCGCCGACGACCTGTTCGTGCACGTCCGAATTCTGGCGCAGATCCAGCGCCGCCAGATGAAAACCGAATACGCTGACGGCCCGCCGAAGCAGCCGCAGACGGCCAGCCGCCAGCTGCTCGGCGCCGTGCGTCGCCAGCGACTCGGCGATCACATCGAGGTCGGCGAGGAATTCATCTGGTGCCCGGTAGGATGGCAGCGCGACGTGCGGCGCACGCGGCGGCGTGCAGTCGGCAAGCTCGCGCGCGGTCGCCGCGAGCCTCGCATAGATTCCCGTCAGCGCCTGCCGGTACGGTTCGTCGCCGCGATGCGGATTCGGATCATGCGCGGCGGCCGCAAGTGCGAGCAGCCGCTCGGTGGGGGTTACCAGGCGATTCGACAGCGACAGCTCGGCGCCGAGCTGGTGGACCTCGGCCAGGTGATGCAGCAGGACCAGCGACGCCTGGGCGCGGCTCGCGTATTGCAGCGTCTCGGCGACCACGAACGGGTTGCCATCGCGATCACCGCCGATCCACGAGCCCATCCGCAACAGCGGCGGCGCCGCGAGCGCGGTCCCATACTCGCGCGCGAAGCGATCTTCGAGCGCCGTGTACAGCCGCGGAATCTCGTCGAGAAAAGTGTAACGGTAGTAAGCGAGCCCGTTGTCGATCTCATCGCTGACTTGCAGCGTGGTCAGGCGGACCATCGCCGTCTGCCATAGCGACAGCACCTGGCGATAGAGTCCGGTGCGCATCGCCTCGTCCTCTTCGGGCGTCAGCGTGCTGCGGTCTCGCCATTGCAGCAGCCGCGCGATCTCGCGCTCGGCGTCGAGGATGCTCTTGCGCTGAACTTCGGTCGGGTGCGCGGTAAGCACCGGGCTTACCAGCGCCTGGCCGAGAACGGTGCGCAGTGCCGATTCGTTGATGCCGGCCGCGCGCAGCCGGTCCAGCGCATGTGCGATGCTGCCCGCCTGCGGCGGCGAGCCGGCGATCGCATGTGCGCGCCGGCGCCGGTTCTGGTGGACGTCTTCGGCGATGTTGGCCAGATGCGAGAAATAGCTGAACGCGCGGACGACGTCGAGCGTTTGCGCGATCGGCAACTCATTGAGCAAGCTGGCGAGCTCGTCCTTGATCGACGGCGCGTCGTCGGCCGAGGCGCGGCGCAGACCGATCGCGGTTTGCCGGATCGATTCGATGCGCGCATAACCGCTCTCTCCCGTCTGGGCGCGCAGCACGTCGCCGAGCAGGCGCCCCAGCAGACGCGTGTCTTCCTTGAGCGGCAAATCCTTGTCGACGGCCGTGTCCATTGCAGCGATCCTGGAATCGAACCTCCGATTGTATAAGTTTCCAACGGCGCTCCAATCGATTATTCTGCCTGCATCGAATTCTGGTATCGGCGAAGCAACCATGAGCACGCCGCAATCCGCAGCGCCGATGCACGCGCTGGAAGAGCATCGCGCCGCGCTCGCCGGCCGCACGCTGACCGAGCTATTCGCTGCCGACGCCGACCGGTTTTCGCGGCTGTCGCTGTCGTGGGACCAGTGGCTCGCCGATTGGTCGAAGCAACGCGTGACGCCGCAGGCGATCGATGCCCTCGTCGCGTATGCGCACGAGCGCAACCTGCCCGCATGGATCTCGGCCCTGTTCAGCGGGGAAAAGATCAACCTGTCCGAAGGCCGACCGGTGTTGCATACCGCGTTGCGCCAGCAGGACGACACGCCGCTTCTGGTCGACGGCAACGACGTGATCGCGCCGGTTCGCGCTGCGCAGGCGCGCATGCGCACACTGGCATCACAAGTCCGCGGCGGCTTGCGCCTGGGCGCGAGCGGCAGGCCGCTGCGTCACGTGATCGCGATCGGCATCGGCGGCTCCGACCTCGGACCGAAGCTCGTCTGCGATGCGCTCGCCCAGCCGCGGAACCCCCGCGGCGACGGCGCAGACGTCGCATTCGTCTCCAACGTCGACCCCGAGCACCTGACGCGTGCACTGGCCGGGCTCGATCCGGCGACGACGTTGTTCATCGTGACCTCGAAGACATTCACGACCGGCGAAACGCTCGCCAACGCCCATGCGGCGCGCGCGTGGCTGGCGCATGCGCTGGGCGCCGGCGGCGCGCTTGGCGCGCACTTCGTCGCGATCACCAGCAACGACGAGGCGGCGCGCGCGTTCGGCGTCGCGGGAGCCGACATACTGCCGATCTGGGACTGGGTCGGTGGCCGCTATTCGCTTTGGTCGCCGGTCGGACTGCCGATCGCGATTCGCTGCGGCTGGGACACCTATGCGGAGCTCCTCGCCGGCGCCGCCAGCATCGATCGCCATTTTCGGGAGACGCCGCTCGAACGCAATCTGCCGGTACTGCTGGCGCTGGTCGATTTCTGGAATGCACGCGTGCTGGGGCTCCCGCAACGGATCGTCGCGCCCTACGCCGAGGCGCTCAAGCTGTTGCCGAGCTATCTGCAGCAGCTGACGCTCGAAAGCAACGGCAAGTCCGTGCTGCGCGACGGATCACCTGTCGACGGACCGACGGCGCCGGCGCTCTGGGGCGGTCCCGGCACCGACGGTCAGCACGCCTACTTCCAGTGGCTGCACCAGGGCACGTCGATGGCAGCCGTCGAGTTCATCGTCCCGGTGCGCGCCGCCCACCCGCTCGGCGAGCAGCAGGCGCTGCTGATCGCGAATGCGCTGGCGCAGGCACAGGCCCTGATGCGCGGCAAGTCGCTCGACGAGGCACGGGCCGAAGTCGCGCGCTCAGCGAAGGACGCCGCGCCGGCCACGGCCGACGCGCTCGCCGCCAATCGCGTCTGTCCAGGCAACCGTCCCTCGACGACGCTGCTGCTGCCGGAGCTCAATGCGCGGCGGCTGGGCCAGCTGATCGCGCTGTTCGAGCATCGGACCTTTGTCGAAGGCGTGCTGCTGGGCATCAATTCGTTCGATCAATGGGGCGTCGAGCTCGGCAAAGCGCTGGCCGCGCCGCTTTTCAGCGCGCTGAAGAACGGCGTCGAGCCGCACGGCGCCGATGCATCGACGCTCGGTCTGGCTGCACACGTCAACGCACTGAACCGCCCGCGCTAGGATCGCCCGCGGCCGGCGTCTTATCGGCCGGCGTCTTATCGGCTGGCGTCGCGGCCGGAGTCGCATCGGGTCGACTCGGCACCTCGCTGCGCGTCGCCTCGCCGCGTGCCGCGACCAGCGCCTGCGCCAGTTGCCACACGGCCGTCGCATAGAGCCGGCTGCGGTTGTAGCGCGTCAGCACATACCAGTTGCCGAATGCCAGCCAATAGCTGGGCCCGTCGGCTTCCTCCAGCATCAGCAAGCCGACTGGGTCGGAACCGGGGTCGGCCGGCAAGGGGTCGGCGCCGACGCCGTCGCGTATCCAGGCGTCTAGCGGCCGCCGCTCGCTGACGCCGCCGTCGAGCTTGCGCAACACGGCTTCGCTCGCCGCCGGATCGATCCGCGCCTGGGCGAGCACCGGTGCGCCCGGCTGCCAATCATGCCGCGCCAGATAGTTTGCAACGCTGCCGATCGCATCGGCCGGCTCGGCCGACAGGTCGATCCGGCCATCGCCGTCGTAGTCGAGTGCGTAGGCCCGGACGCTGCCGGGCATGAATTGCGGCAGGCCCGATGCGCCGGCGTACGAACCCCTGGCCACCAACGGCGAAATGCCCTGTTCGCGCGCGAGCAGCAGAAACTGCCTGAGCTCGCTCCGGAAAAAATCGCTGCGTCGCGGATAGTCGAAGGCGAGTGTGGTCAGCGCGTCGAACACCCGGTAGCTGCCGGTGTTGCGGCCATAGAACGTTTCCACGCCGATGATCGCGACGATCACCTCGGCCGGAACGCCGAATTCGCTTTGCGCGCGCGCGAGTGTTGGCGCATTGGTCCGCCAGAACTCGAGACCGCCGTCGATGCGCTCGCGGCTCAAGAATTGCGGCGCGTATTCGTACCATTTCGGCGGCGAGAGCACCGGCCGCGACATCGCCGCGACGATTCGCGGCTGATAGCGCGCCTGCGCGAACAGGTGTTCGAGGTCCCGGCGCGCGAATCCATGCTCGGCGACGAGCTCGGCGACAAAGGCCCGCGTCTCGGGGCGCTTATCGTAGCGCAGCGGCGCGACGCCTTCGATCGCCGCGGCATCGAGCACCGTCGCGACCAGGATCGCCAGCGAGAACAGCAAGCACCGAAGAGCGCCGCGCGCCGTTGCGTCGAGCATTGCGACGTCCCGCCGCGCGCGCGGCGCAAGCGCGACCGTGGCGGCTCGCTCAGGGAACAAGATCATGCGCGGCGAATGTTATCATCCGCGCGCCGTCAGCTTGGCATTCCTCATCGGGCGTTTTCGACAGGCTTTCGCCGATGCTCTATCCGCTGTTTCGACCGCTGCTGTTCACGCTCGATCCCGAGACCGCGCACGACGTCGCGTTCATCGCGCTCGATGCCGCCGTGGCCAGCGGCGCTGCGCAGCTGACCGCGCCGCGCGTGGCGGCGTCGCCGGTCGTGGCGATGGGCCTCGAATTTCCCAACCGCATCGGATTGGCCGCCGGGCTGGACAAGAACGCGGCGCATATCGACGGCCTGGCAACGCTCGGATTCGGATTCATCGAATGCGGCACGGTGACGCCGCGGCCGCAGCCGGGCAACCCGAAGCCGCGCCTGTTCCGGCTGCCCGAGGCCCAAGCGCTGGTCAATCGGATGGGGTTCAACAACGACGGCGTCGATCGCTTTCTGGCTAACGTCGCGCGCTCGCGCTTCGCTACCAAGCGCGGCGGTATCCTGGGATTGAACATCGGCCGCAATTTCGACACGCCCAACGAGCGCGCCGCTGACGACTACCTGACGTGTCTTTCCGCCGTCTACCGCGACGCGAGTTATGTGACGGTCAACATTTCCTCGCCGAATACGTCGAGCCTGCGCGAGCTGCAGGATGGCGCCGCGTTGCAGCCGCTGCTGGCGGCGCTGAAGGCCGAACAGGCGAAGCTTTCGCAAAAGCACGGCAAATACACGCCTCTGGTGGTCAAGATCGCTCCCGATCTGTCGGTGCCGGACATCGAGCGGATCGCGCGAACGCTGGTCGAACAACGAATCGACGGCGTCATCGCGACCAACACGACCACCGATCGCAGCACGGTCAGCGCCTTGCCGCACGGCGGCGAAGCCGGCGGGCTTTCCGGCGCGCCGCTGCGCGAAAAATCAACGGCTGCGGTTCGCGTGCTGGCGCGTGCGCTCGACGGCGCGATGCCTATCGTCGGCGTCGGCGGCATCATGTCGGGGGAGGACGCGCGGGAAAAAATCGCGGCGGGGGCGACCCTGGTGCAGCTCTATACCGGGCTGATCTACCGGGGACCGCAGCTTGTCGTCGAAATCGCCGAGGCGCTGGCGCAGCGCTAGCAAACCGAAGCAGGCGCTACGCAGGCTGCGCCGCAACGGTGCCGTCGTCGGCGAATTTCTCTTCCAACGTCGCCATCATGCTGTTGAACGCGCGGTCGACCAGCGGCTCCGCTTCGACCAGCCGGGCGCGATCGTTGCGGAAACGCTCGGCCAATTCGTCGGCGGACAGCGAGACGGCTTTCTGCCCCTGGCGATTGGTGAACAGATAAGTGCCGCGCAACGGACTCACCCATGCCAGCTTGGCGAAAGCGAGCTGACCGTCCTCGCCTTCGAACTCGACCCACATGCCGCGGTCGAGCGTCGCGGCGATTTCGGCAAAGTGGTCCTGCGGGACCTCGGGCGCCGGCTCGGGTGGCGGCGGCGCAGGCGCCGGTGCCATCGCTTCGGCCAGCTTGCGCGCTTTGGCAGCAGTCTCCACGTCGCCCTTGGCGGTGGCTTCCTCAGCCGCGGCGGCGGCGGCTTCGGCAACCGCGGTCGTCGGCATCGGCGCTGCGGCGAGGCTCGGCTTGACCGCGGCGGCGTGCGCTTCGACCAGGTTGGTCATGAACTGCTCGCGCCCACCCGGCTCCCAGGCGACATTCACCAGGCCGCCTTGCAGGCGCTTCAACAGATTGCGCAGCATCGCGACCAGCCGCTTGCGCTCCTCGGTCTCGCGCTTGGGCTGCACGCTCCAGATCAGATCGTCCAGCGTCGAAAGCGCCGACGTCCAGCCTTCGCTGGTTTCGCCGTCGCGCAGATAGCGCTGCGTCAGCGTCGCCGTCCACTGATCGCGCAGGAAGTCCGCGAGGAATGTCGGCGTCTGATGCTGCCGCAGACGCAGCTCGACCTCGGCGTGCGCTACCGACTGCGCGATCTCGAGGCGATCGCGCTGGTCGATCTCCTCGGCGCTCGACTGGATCTGCGCCTCGGCCGATTTGTCTTCCTCCTCGAGGAACTTCTCCAGGTCGGCGCGCAGCTCGTCGAAGAGTCCGATGTCCTCGGAAAACTCCTCGAGCACGCGGTGCACGATTGCTTCGATCTTCCGGTACAGCGGGTCCTCGTGCCCCATCGTCGGCGACCAGCCGATGCCGGCGTGGGCGAGCGCATTGACCAGCAGGCGCGACGGGTGCGACTTCTTGGAGAAAAACGCGCCGTCGAGCATGGCCGCGCGCAGCACCGGCATCTGCAGCCGTCCGATCAGGGCCTTGATGCTGTCGGGCAGGTCCTTGGTCTCGAAGATGAAATCGAACAGCATCGCGACCAGCTCGATGGTCATCGCTTCGAGCTGATTGGCTTTGGATCCGAGCGGCGACTCCTGCAGGTCGCGCAGCACGTTGTGCATATCCTGCTGCAGACCCGCGAGCTGGAAGGACATGCCGCCGTAGTTCATGTTGCTATCGCCGTGCTGCAAGCGGGACAGCGCGTCGCCCAGCTCGGGGGTCGCCAGGATGCGCGGTCCGCCGAATGGGCCGACTGCCGGCTGCGCCTGCTGTGCTGCGCCGCTGCTGGCCATCATCCCCAGCGCGCTGACCAGCGCCTGCATCGATAGCGCCTGGCCGGGCTCGTGCGCTGTGGGCGACGGTCCGGCATCGGGCACCTGGATTCCGCCCGGCGGAAGTCCGGCAGGCATCGGCGCTGCGCCCTGCTGGCCCAGCCGGGAACTGACCAGGCGCTGCAGCATCGCCATGAGGTCGACCTCGCCCCCGCCCTTCGGCGGGGCGGATCCATCGGTCTTGTCGTCGGCGCCGCGCCCTCCGTGACCGCCGACTCCTCTCTGCACGGCCGCGGGTCGCAGCTGCGGCACGACGTTCATGCCCTCGAGATGGCGGTTGACGTCCGCGTAGATCGCGGCGATGTCGCCGAACGATGTCTGGTTGAGCTCCTTCAGGATCGCGAGCTTGATGCGGCGGTCGCCCTTGATTCCGTGCAGCGCTTCGGTAAACGCAGCGACGATCGTCGTTGGCGCCAGCGGATTCGCGGCGGTTTCCAGGTTGGGCTCGCCCATCAGAAAGCCGACGCCGCGGTTGAGCTCACGCAACTCCTCGTGGCAGGTGTTCTCGACCACGCGCACGATGTTGCCCGACAACACCGACTCGTCCATCGCCTCGGTGTCCACCAGCGTCAGTTTCCGCGCATCAACAGTCGAGAAGTCGGCCTTGGCCAGCCCTTTTCCATCGATGCGCTCGTCGACCAGTTGGCGCAGATGGCGTTCGAAGTCGGCCATCAGGTTGGCGCGCTCACGAGTCAATGCCTCGCGTGCATCGAGAAAAACGGACTGATCCTCGCGCACGTCCGAGCGCTCGGCGCGCGCCATCAGAAGGTCTCCGACGCGGTCGAGCATCGAAGTGAACGACAGCAGCAGACGATGGATCGCGAGGTCCCGGCAATCGCCGAGTATCCTCGCCATGTCTCTGGGCACCGGGCGCCGGGTGGTCCGGTCGCCGGAGGTCGTTGTTACGCTCACGCGTTCGGTCCTCGTTGGCCGTTCGGGTCCTCAGGCAACGTCAGGGAGTCCAGTCGCGAGCCGGCGCTGATCGCGCCTCCCCCGCCCCCCGCCTGGCTTGAGCCCGCAAAAACGGCAAGTTACTGTAACACGCGAAGTTTAGGGCCGCCAATGCAAAAAAACGCCATCTAGCGACGAATAAGCTCCGCCCAGGCCTTTTCCAGACGTTTGTATGACACCGGGAAAGGCGTGCGTAGCTCTTGGGCGAAGAGCGAAACTTTCAATTCCTCCACCAGCCAGCGGAACCCTTCGAGCGCCGGTTCGACCCGCTGCGCCGTCCGATTGGCCTCGGCCCGCGCCCGGTAGCGGTCCCAGAGTGCGGCGACCGTTTGCGCGTGTTTTGCGTCCCGGGCCGGGTCGGCCGCGGCCTTGGCGAGTCGTTTGTCCAGCGCCTGCAGGTAGCGCGGCAAGTGGGTGAGCTGGGTCCACGGCGTGGCCGAAAAAAATCCGGGATAGACCAGCGCGGCGCGTTGCGCCCGCACGTCGGCGCCCAGGCGCGCTTGCGACGGCGACAGCGACGCCAGCCGCTGCGACAGCATGTGGTAATCGGCGGCGATCGCGGCCAGCATCCGGAACGCGCCCTCGACGACCGCGGGAAGCCGCGTGCGAGCGCGCTTGACCTGGTCGGCGAACGCGCGCTCCGAGCGCGGCAGCGGGTCCTCGCCGATGAACGCCCGGTCGCTCACCGCAGCGAGCACGTCGGCAAGCAGCGCATCGGTGGGAATCGCAGTCTTGAGTGGCAGGGCCGCGGCAGCGAACCCCGGCGGATTCTTCTCCCAGCGCTGCAAGACATCCTTCAACTGCTGGCGGATCAGGCGCACAACGGCGATGCGCGTGGCAGCTTCCGCGGCTTCGCGCGTGTCGTACAGGCGCAGCGCAGCGCTGTCGCCGTCGACGACCAGCGCCGGATAGCCGGTCAGCCGCCGGCCGGCGCGCTCGACCGTCAGCGTGTCCGGCAAATCGCCGAAATCCCAGGACCGGATGCCGGTGCGCTCGAACTCGGGCCCGGCGGCGGCAAAGCTGAGTTGGGCTGCTTCGCCGAGCTGCGTCCGCAGTTCGGAGAGATCGCGGCTCTGCGCGAGTTCCTTGCCCGACGCGTCGACGATGCGCACATTGACGCGTAGGTGCGGCGGAAGCTCGGCGCCGTCCCAGATATCGGCCGGCACTGCTTCGCCCAGGCGCGCGCTTAAGAACACGCGCAGTGCGTCGGCCAGCTCGGCCCCGGCAGCGGACAGGTCGCTTTCGGTCGACTCGAGAAATGCCGTGACGACCTCCGCAGGCGGCGTCAGCCGATTGCGCCATCCCTTGGGGAGCGCCTTGAGGTACCAGCTCAATTTTTCCCGGATCATCCCGGGAACGAGCCACGACAGCCTCGCCGCGTCGATCTGGTTCAGCAGGGCCAGGGGGACGGTCAAGGTCAAGCCGTCGAGCGGATGACCGGGCGCGAACCGGTACGCAAGCGGCGACGGCGCGCCCGCCATCGCCATCGTCTCCGGATATTGTTCCTCGGTGACGCCGGCCGCGGCATGCCGCATCAGCGCCTCGCGCGTCATGTACAGGAGACGCGGCGCGGTTGCTTCGCCGAGCTCCCGCCAGCGCTCGAACGCCACGGTCGAGTGGATGCCTGCCGGCACGCGCTCCGCGTAAAACGCGTAGAGCGCCTCGTCATCGACCAGCACGTCCTGGCGGCGCGCCTTGTGCTCGAGCTCGGCGATCGACGCGATCAACTGCCGGTTATGCGCGAGAAACGCGCCTTTGGTCGCGAGCTCGCCGGTGACCAGCGCCCCGCGCAGAAATACTTCGCGCGCGGCCGCCGGATCGATCGCACCGTAGGAAACCCGGCGCCTCGGCACCAGCGTCAGACCGTACAGTGCAACGCGCTCGGCGGCGATGACTTCGCCCCGCGCCGCATCCCACTGCGGATCGAAATAGCTGCGCTCGAGCAGCGGTCCGGCGGTTTGCTCGATCCACTCCGGCTCGATCCGCGCCGCGCAGCGCGCGTACAGCCGGGTCGTGTCGGTCAGCTCGGCCGCGAGCACCCATTTCGCGCCTTTCTTCGCCATGCCCGAACCGGGGTGCAGGAAGAACTTGAGTCCGCGCGTGCCCAGGTAGTGCTCGTCGACGTCGGCGCGGCATCCTACGTTCGACAAAAGACCCGCGAGCAGCGCGCGATGGATCGCCTCGTAGCGGGTGGCATCGATCTTGTCGGGAATCGCATCGGTCCACTTCCAGCCGAGCTCGGCGACCTGCTCGGCGAGCTGCCGGTGCAGATCGCGCCACTCGCGCAGCCGCAGGTAGGAAACGTAGTGCGCACGGCATTGCTCGACGAGCTTCTTATGCGACAGCTTCGCCGCCAGCGCGTCGGCGAAGAATTGCCAGAGCGCAAGCAGACTCAGGAAGTCCGAGCGTTCGTCGCGAAAGCGCAGGTGCGCCTGATCGGCCGCCTGGCGCTTTTCCAGCGGACGCTCGCGCGGATCGGGCACCGAGAGCGCGCTGGCGATGACCAGCATCTCGGCCATCGGGCCGTCCTTCGCCGCGAGCAGCATGCGGCCGATGCGCGGATCGACGGGCAGCGCGGCAAGCTCGCGGCCCAGCGGCGTGAGCCGGCGCTGGGTATCCACTGCACCGAGCTCCTCAAGCAGCTGATAGCCGTCGCTGATCGCGCGGGGGCTTGGCCGCTCGAGAAACGGAAACGCGTCGACGGCCGTCAAACCGAGCGCGGCCATTCGCAGGATGACGGCGGCGAGCGACGAGCGCAGGATTTCCGGCTCGGTGTATTTCGGCCGCGCGGCGAAGTCCTCGGCGTCGTACAGCCGCACGCAGACGCCGGCGGCCACTCGCCCGCAGCGTCCCGCGCGCTGCTCGGCCGCCGCCTGCGCGATCTTCTCGATCTGCAGCTGCGTCACCTTGTTGCGCAGCGAGTAACGCTTTACCCGCGCGAGGCCCGAGTCGATCACATAGCGAATGCCCGGGACCGTCAGCGAAGTTTCGGCGACATTGGTCGCGATTACGATGCGTCGCCCCCCGCTGCGGCTGAAGACACGCTGCTGCTGCTCGGCGGACAAGCGGGCAAACAACGGCAGGATCTCAACCGCGTTGGCGTACGGCCGCCGGGCCATGCTTTTCGCCAGCAGGTCGGACGTCTCGCGGATCTCGCGCTCGCCCGGGAGGAACACCAGGACGTCGCCCGGGCCTTCGCGCCAGAGGTCCTCCACCGCGGCGACGATCGCTTCCTCGAGCTCTTCCTCGTCGTCGGCCTCGTCGGCCGCGCCGCCGCCGAGCGGGCGATAGCGCACTTCGACCGGATAGTTGCGACCCGATACCTCGAGCACCGGCGCAGGATTGCCATCGACGCCGAAATGGCGGGAGAAGCGCTCCGCGTCCAGCGTCGCCGAAGTGACGATCAGCTTCAGATCCGGCCGCTGCGGCAACAGCTGCTTAAGATACCCGAGCAGGAAATCGATGTTGAGGCTGCGCTCATGCGCCTCGTCGATGATGATCGTGTCGTACGCGGCGAGCGCGCGGTCGGACTGCGTTTCGGCGAGCAGGATGCCGTCGGTCATCAGCTTAATGTAGGCGTCGGGCCGCGTGTGGTCGGTGAAGCGGACCTTGTATCCGACCACGGTACCGAGCTCGGCGTTGAGCTCCTCGGCGATGCGCGCGGCGACGCTGCGCGCGGCGATGCGCCGCGGCTGCGTATGGCCGATCAAGCCGCGCGTGCCGCGCCCCAGTTCCAGGCAGATCTTCGGAATCTGCGTCGTCTTGCCCGATCCCGTTTCGCCGCAGACGATGACGACCTGATGCTCCCGAATCGCCGCGGCGATCCGGTCCCGCGCTTCGGATACCGGCAACTCCGGCGGGTAGGCGATCGCCGGATGGCCGGCGGCGCGGCGCGCGACCTTGTCGATCGAGGCCGCGATCGCCTGTTCCAGCCGGTGCCGCTCCGCCGCCGAGGTGCGGGTTCCGAGCCGGTCTATCCTGCGGCCGAGCGGAATCCAGTCGCTCGCCATGCCGGCGCGAAGCCGCCGTCGAAGGTCGGCGATCGTCACGGAAGACGCCGGCGAATCGGGCGTGGCGGGGCCCGCAGACTCGCGCGGCCGCGTCACGACCGGCTTCCTGCTTTCGGCGCGGTAACGCAGTCAGGGAGGGTTATCATCTCCTTTTCCGCTCGGGGGACTTCATATGCTGCGCCTGATCACACTCGCGTTGACGCTGGCGGCACTGACGGTGATCGCGACGGCCCCGCCCGCATCGGCCAAGACACTGCGCTGGGCCGGACGCGGCGACTTGCAGACGACCGACCCGCATTCGCAGAACGAGAATCTGACCAACAATATCAACATCCTCGTCTACGAAGCGCTGATCGAGCGGGACAAGAAGCTCGCGCTGCGGCCGTCGCTTGCCGAGTCGTGGCAGCAGACTTCGCCGACGACCTGGCGCTTCAAGCTTCGAGCCGGCGTGAAGTTCCACGACGGCACTCCGTTCACCGCCGACGACGTCGTGTTCAGCTACGAGCGCGCCCGTGCCGATACCTCGCAGCTTCGCGCGTACGCCACGGCGTCGGGGATGCCGAAAAAGATCGACGACCTGACCGTGGAGTTCACGACCAACGGACCCAACCCGATCGAGCTCGAGCACGTCGCCACGATCAACATCATGAGCCGCGCCTGGTGCGAGGCCAACCGCGCGACCAAGCCACAGAACTATACGCAGAAGGAGGACATGATCACCGCGCATCAGGCCAACGGCACCGGCGCCTATATGCTGAAGTCGCGCGAGCCGGACATCAAGACGGTGCTGGTCAAGAATCCGAACTGGTGGGGAATCAAGGCAGGGCTCTGGGAAGGCAATGCCGACGAGGTGATCTACCTGCCGATCGTTTCCGACGCGACGCGGATGGCAGCGCTGATGTCGGGTGAAGTCGATCTGGTCAACGATCCGCCGCCGCAGGACGTGCCGCGGCTGAAGCAGAATCCCGCCATCAAGGTGCTGGAAGGCAGCGAAAACCGCATCGTGTTCATCGGCATGGACCAGAAGCGGGACGAGCTCCTGTATTCCAACGTCAAGGGCAAGAACCCGTTCAAGGACAAGCGCGTCCGGCAGGCCTTGTACCAGGCGATCGACATCGAGGCCATCCGGACGACGACGATGCGCGGCCTGTCGCAACCGTCGGGCGCGCTGATGCCCTCGCCCGTGCAGTCGACGCCGGAGCTCGAAAAGCGCCTCCCCTACGACAAGGCGAAGGCCAAGCAGCTTCTGGCCGAAGCCGGCTACCCGAACGGCTTCGAAGTGACGCTCGATTGTCCGAACAACCGCTACGTCAACGACGAGAAGATCTGCCAGGCTTTGGCCGCGATGTGGGCGCAGATCGGCGTCACGATCAACGTCAACGCGATGCCGCGCGCCAACTATTTTCCGAAGCTCGAAAAGACCGATACCAGCATGTACATGCTGGGCTGGGGCGGCGGTGCGACCGATGGTATTTTCATCCTGCAGCCGGTGCTTTCGACCTACAGCGGCAAGGGCGACGGCGACTACAACTATGGCAGGTATACCAACCCCAAGCTCGACGAGCTGATCGCCAAGGTCAAGGTGGACATGAATCCCGATCAGCGCCTTGCCGAGATCCGCGAAGCGCTGGCTGCGCACAACGCCGAGATCAATCATCTGCCGCTGCATCGCCAGGTCATACCTTGGGCGGAGCGCAGCAATGTCACCGCCGTGCATCGCGCGGACAATCAGGTGATGCCGTTCTGGGTGAAAATCGAATAGCGCTTGCGCGGCCAGCTCATCCGGCCGCGTGGGCGGTGGCCACGACGGGCGTGTTCACGCGCAGCAGGTAGCGCGTGATCGACCAGGCGACCGCGACAGTCGCGGCGATTTCCAGCGCCGCGTAAAAAGCACCCGCGGCGGTGCCCTTGAGCAGAGCATTGCCGACGATGCGTACGATCGCATTGGCGGCGACGAACGCCGGCACCAGTCGAAGATCGTAGCGCAGCACAGTCGCGAACAGCAGCGTGTAGAGCGCGCCACCGACCAGTCCGCCGACGATGATGGCCGTCCAATTATCGGCCCTCAACGCCGCCAGCGCGGCGGTCGCGATCGTCAATGCCGCGTAGACCAGCCAGCGGCGGCGGCGCCAACCGTCGGTCCAGCGCTCCAGCCAGTGCAGCGCGATGATCGTCACCGCGACACCGAGGACCGGCGCGGAAACCGATCTGACCAGCGCGTCGACCCACGGGAGCCATGCGTTCTCCACCGTGTAGCGCGCCGATCGGGGAAAGTCCTGCGCGGCCACCGCGCCGGCCAGACCTTCGACGCCGGCGACGAAGAACCCCGCGCTGGCCCCGCGCAGCCATAGGCGACCGACGCCCGTGTCGGGCGCCGAATGCTCGCGAGCTTCCCAGACGGCGACGCCCGCCAGCAGGCTCGCGAGCAAAGTGAGCGGAACGAGCGACAGCGCGATCCCCGCTGCGCCGAGCGCGATTTGCGGCGCCAGCGGCTCGGCGGTCTTGAGCTGCATCGCGAACGCGGGCCAGGCGTTGATCCCGGTCACTAGCGACGCCGCGCCGACCGTACCCAATGCCAGCCAGAACGCGCGCTTGTCGAAACGCCCCCGGCTCCAGGCGATGATCGTCGCGATGATCGCTGCGAGTCCGGCGACGATCAATGCCAGCGTGATCGCGTTTTTTGCAAGGCTCAATCGGCTCGCCCGCAGGCGTTCGGCGCGTTGCCATGTCTCGGGAACGAAAACATAGCGACCGGATCCGACGATCTCGTCGCCGGAGACTGCCGTGATCACGCGCGCCTCGCCGCCCTTGCCGACCTCGACGGCCGGATCGGCGTAGGTGAATTGCCAATCGGCTCGCGCGGGTCGCGCTTGCTCCTCGGCCGACACCTCGCGCAGTGTCGCCGGATCGAGTCCGAAGCGTTGCCGGATCTCCTGCTGGGCGAGCGAGCGCGCCTGTTCGCGCGAGAGCGTCGCACCCGGCCGCTTCTCTGGCAGCGGGTGGCGCACCTGCCGCAACGTTCCGTCGCCGGCCACGGTGACACGCCACTCCTCGGCGCGGTCGGCGACATCGCCGCCGTCGAAGCGCGCATAGCGCACTTCCCACAGCGGCGGCGCAAGCCAGTTGCCGATCAGTTTTTCATACGCATCGCGCCCCGCTTCGCGCCAGACGAACTGGTGCCATTGCGCCGCCCCCGCGTCATCGCTGACGAGGCGGATGGTCGAAAAGCGCCGCCACCCGTCGCCGGCTTTCATCCCGCGTTGCGCGACGGCTGCGTCGGCGGTGGCCTCGGCCTGGGCCCGATCGATCAGCAGCGGCGGCGTATCTCCCTGCAGCCGGCCACTCAAGCCGATCGCTGCCAACCCGGCAAGGCCGAGCGCCGGCAACGCGCGCTGTACGCGCGCGGTCCATACGCCTGCCGCGGCGCGGCCGCGCAGCAGCGCGGCGGCCACCGGCGCAGCCGGTGCTTGCCAAGCGCCGTTGCGCATTGCCTCGGGAAGCACGATCCATTGGCCTTCGCGAAAACGGCGTGCGAGCACGATCGCCAGCGGCACCAGCCCTGCCGCTATGACCAGCACCTGGTTGATCGTGCTGCCCTGGCCCTCGATCAGAAATACCGGGATCGACATCAGCGCCAAGTCGAACACCGCGTGCAGGATGACGGTGGTCAAGAGGCCGAAGCGGACGAAAATCAATCCCCAGACCAAAGCCGGGCCGACGAGCTCGACCAGCCGCGAATACGACGGGAATCCCGGATAATTGGCGTGCGCCGCGCCGAAAACGATCGCCTGCAGGACCAGCGTGATAGCGATCAGCAGCCTGCGGTGGCCGACGTGACTGCCGAGCAGGGCGGCGATCGACAAGGGCACCGCGCGGAACAGGCATTCCTCCATGAACCCTGCCTGCAAGGCCATGCCGATCGGCGCCAGCGCCGGCAGCGCGCTGCCCAGGATATTGGGATCGGTCAGCGTTTCCGACGGCTGCCACCAGCCGAAGTATCGATTGGTCACGAAGTAGAACGCGGCGATCAGCGCGAGCTCGATCGGCACGGCGAGGTAGCCGGCGGCGGTCCGACCCAGCACCGCGGGTGAAGGCGCCGCCGCGCGCGACCAAAGCCGCCAGAGCTGCGGATGCTGGGGAAACGCGCGTCGCGACAGGCTCTCCGCCGCCATGAACACAAGGCCCAGCGCAAGACCGCCACCGACGAAAACCAGCGCCGCCAGCGCAAATTGCTGCCCCCAGAACACCCAGGTCGGCTGCGCAGTGTCGAAGCTGAACCACGCCTGCGGCGCGTTGGCGGCCAGCGCAAGCGCATTTAGGCCGGCGACGATCGCGCCCGCGACCAGTGCCGGTCGCCAGATCAGTGCGCGCCGGCGCAACAGCCACAGCACACCGAGCACACAGCCACCTATCCCGTACAACGCACCGGCCGAAATGCCTGCGACCTCGGCGATCGCGTTGTTGGCGAAGCGCATTTCCTGGAATCGCCGCTCGAACGCCTCGGGGATGTAAACCACGTGTGTGAGATCGACCAGCCGGTCTCCGGCCACGCCGAGCCGCATCCGGTATCGGCCGTCGCCCAGCTTCTCGCGCTCGCGCTCATAGACGAAAGTGTGGTCGATGCGCCCGTTGGGCAGCTGCAGCTGCGATTGCTCGAGCAGCTTATAGGGTGCGAAATCGATCGCCCAGTCGCTCCGCGCACTCTTCTCGGCGATCGCGCGCGCCGCCGCCGCATCGAGCGCAGCGCCCGGCTCGCTCTCCGGTACCTTGAGCGTGAATCCGTAGACCGTGCCGTCCGGGCGAAAGCGCACGCGCGCCTCGGCGGTTTCGCCCGGCTTGAACAGCCGAACCTCCCACCAGTACGGCGAGTAGAGCGTACCGTTGAGCATTTGCGAAAACGCCGGCTTGCCACCGGCCTCCAGCTCGACGAAGTTCTGCGTCGCGCCGTCGTGCGCGAACAGCGCCGCGCGTTGCGCGCCGGCCGGCGCGAGATTCAGACGGTTTGCGATCGCGGCGGCCTCGGCCAACGCATCGCCTCGAGTCATCTTGACGTCGAGATTGATCAGCGGCAGTGCCGCCGGAAAATAGCGCCAGGCAAATACACCTGACAAGGCCGAGATGACGGCAAAGACAATCCAGAACGCCGGCTTGCGGGTGATTCCGTTCATTGCTGGTTTCGGTCGCTGATTGAGGAAAACCGGAGCGCTTGAGATCGGGCTTACGGCGTGGTCACGTTCGCAGTTCGCTCAGTTGGATTACGCCGCGCCCGGCGAGTTCTTCCAAAGCAGCATCCGCCAGGCCCAGTCGCGCCGAAAGCACCTCCCGCGTGTGCTCGCCGAGCAAAGGCGGTGCCCGAGTATACGCGACCGGCGTCGCCGAGAATTTCAACGGATTGCCGACTTGAGGCACAGAGCCGGCCAAAGGATGTGGCATGTCGATGCGCATGCCGCGCGCGATCACCTGCGGATCGGCAAACACCTGGTCGAGAAGATTGATCGGCCCGCAGGGCACTCCGGCGGCATCCAGCGGCGTCAGCCAGTCGCGCTGCGCCCGTGTGCGCATCAGCTCGGCGATCAGCGGCACGACGAAGTCGCGATGGCGCACGCGCTCGATGTTGGTCGCGAAACGAGGGTCGTCCAGCCACGCGGTCTGGCCAGCGACTTCGCAAAAGCGCGCGAACTGCCCGTCGTTGCCCACGGCCAGGACCAGCGGGGCGTCGGCGCAATCGAATACCTGGTACGGCACGATGTTCTGATGCGCGTTGCCGGCGCGGCCCGGCGGCGTGCCGGTGATCAGATAATTCATGTCCATCGAGGCCATCATCGCGACCTGCGCATCGAGCAGCGCCGTATCGATGTACTGGCCGACACCGGCGACTGCGCGATGCGCGATCGCCGCCAGGATCGCCGTCGTCGCATACATGCCGGTCATCAGGTCGGCGATTGCGATGCCGGCTTTCTGCGGCCCGCCGCCCGGCCGATCGTCGCGCTCGCCGGTGACGCTCATGAAGCCGCCGATGCCCTGGATGATGAAATCGTAGCCCGCGCGGTCCGCGTACGGGCCGGTCTGGCCGAATCCGGTGATCGAGCAGTAGACCAGCCGCGGATTGATCGCGGCGATCGCAGGGTAATCGAGGCCGTAGCGGGCGAGCGCGCCGACCTTGAAATTCTCGACGACGATGTCGGTCTGGCGGCAGAGGTCCTGGACGATGCGCCGGCCTTCGGTCGACGTGAAGTCGACGGCGACCGACTGCTTGCCGCGATTGCAGCCCAGATAATAGGCGGCCTCGGCGGTGTCGCGCCCGTTCGCGTCCTTCAGGAACGGCGGACCCCAGCGGCGCGTGTCGTCGCCGCCGCCCGGCTTTTCGATTTTAATCACTTCGGCGCCGAGGTCCGCCAGCAGCTGCGTGCACCACGGGCCGGCAAGCACGCGCGACAGATCGACGACGGTCAGGTGAGCGAGCGGTCCCGGCATCGATGATCTCCGGGCCGGTGGAGTCGTTGCGGTCGCGCCGCGACCAGGGCCTAGTCGACGGCCTTGACCAGATCCTCGACGATTTTCTTGGCGTCGCCGAACACCATCATCGTCTTGTCCATGTAGAACAGCGGATTGTCGAGCCCGGCGTAGCCCGAGGCCATCGAGCGCTTGTTGACGACCACCGACTTGGCCTTGTACGCCTCGATGATCGGCATGCCGTAGATCGGGCTGCCCTTCTGCTCGGCCAGCGGATTGACGACGTCGTTGGCGCCGAGGATCAGCGCGACGTCGGCTTGCGGGAACTCGCTGTTGATGTCCTCCATTTCGAACACCTGGTCGTATGGGACCTCCGCTTCAGCGAGCAGCACGTTCATGTGCCCCGGCATGCGTCCGGCGACCGGGTGGATCGCGTATTTGACGTTGACGCCCTTCGCCGTCAGCTTCGCCGCCAGCTCCTTGACGGCGTGCTGTGCTCGCGCGACCGCGAGTCCATAGCCGGGGACGATGATCACCGTGTCCGCATTCGACAGCAGGAATGCCGCATCGTCGGGACTGCCGCTCTTGACCGGCTTTTTCTCCCCGCCCGCTGCCGCGTCGGCGATTTCGCCGCCGAAGCCGCCGAGAATCACGCTGAAGAACGAGCGGTTCATCGCGCGGCACATGATGTACGAAAGAATCGCACCCGAGGAGCCGACCAGCGATCCGGCGATGATCAGCATCGGGTTATCGAGCGAGAATCCGATGCCTGCCGCCGCCCAGCCCGAGTAGCTGTTCAGCATCGAGATCACGACCGGCATGTCGGCCCCGCCGATCGGAATGATCAGCAGAAAGCCGAGCAGGAACGCGAGCGCCGTCATGATCAGGAATGGCGGCCACTCCGCTGCCGGAGGCGACGCGCAGAACCAGATCCCGAAGCCGATCATCGCAACACCGATGGCGAGATTGACATAATGCTGGCCCGGGAACACGACCGGCGCGCTGCGTATGCGGCCGGAGAGCTTGCCGAAGGCGATCACCGATCCGGAAAAGGTAATCGCGCCGATGAAGGTGCCGATGAAAAGCTCGAGCTTGTGGCCGAAAGTGATCGGGAAGTCGAGCCCCATCGCCTGCGGGTTCTTCACCGCCGCGATGGCAATCAGAACGGCGGCGAGACCGACCAGCGAATGCATTGCCGCGACGAGCTCGGGCATCTGCGTCATCTGCACGCGCCGCGCGACGATTGCCCCGAGCGCGCCGCCCACCGCCATGCCGCCTAGGATCGGCAACACGTGCCTGCTGTGCGAGTAAACCACAGCCAGCGTGACCAGCAGCGCAATCGCCATGCCGGCCATGCCGTACACGTTGCCGCGCCGCGCGGTGTGCGGGCTCGAAAGGCCCTTCAGCGCAAGGATGAAGCTCACCGCGGCGACCAGGTACCACAGCGCGAGTTGGTTGGCGCTCATCGCTATTCCTTGGTCGCGCCGGTGCTGCGTTCTTTCTTTCTGAACATGCCGAGCATGCGCTGCGTGACCAGGAAGCCGCCGAACACGTTGATCGACACCAGCGTGACCGCGACGACGCCGAGCCAGCCGGCCCAGTCGAGATCGGCCGCTCCCGCCGCGAGCATCGCGCCGACCAGGATGATGCTCGAGATCGCATTGGTCAGCGACATCAGTGGCGTATGCAGCGCCGGCGTCACGTTCCAGACGACGTGGTAGCCGACGAAGATCGCCAGCACGAACACGATCAGGTTGATTACGATCGGATCAACGCCTGCTGTCATGGTTGCTCTCCGGCGCAACATTCCCGCGGACGGGAAGCCCGCTGTCAGGTTCTCGGTACGACCTGCCCGTTCGCGCACACCAGCGTGGCCTTGACGATCTCGTCGTCGGCGGGCACCGCGAATTCGCCGCTCTTGGCGTTGAGCGACAAGGCAAGAAAGTTGAGCACATTCCGCGCATAGAGCGCGCTGGCGTCTGCCGGCACCAGCGCCGGCAGGTTGGGCAGCCCCACCAGCTTGACGCCGTTTTTGACGACGATCTTGCCGAGCTCCGAGCCTTCGACGTTGCCGCCCTGCTCGACCGCGAGATCGACGACGATCGCGCCGGGCTTCATCGCGGCGACCGTCTCGGCCTTTATCAGCTTCGGCGCCGGCCGTCCCGGTATCAGCGCAGTGGTGATCAGAATGTCGACGGTCTTGCAGCGTTCGCTGATGATGCCCGCCTGCCGTGCCATCCACTCGGGCGGCATCGGGCGCGCGTAGCCGCCGACACCCTCGGCGATCTTGCGCTCCTCGTCGTTGGCATACGGCACATCGACCCACTTGGCGCCGAGCGACTCGACCTGGTCCTTGACCGAGGGGCGAACGTCGGACGCCTCGATCACGGCGCCGAGGCGCTTGGCGGTGGCGATCGCCTGCAAGCCGGCCACGCCGACGCCCAGGATCAGCACGCGCGCCGCCTTCACCGTCCCGGCGGCGGTCATCAGCATCGGCATGAAGCGCCCGTATTCGTCGGCGGCGATGATCACCGCCTTGTAGCCGGCGATATTCGCCTGCGAGGACAGCACGTCCATTGACTGCGCGCGCGAGATTCGCGGCAGCCACTCGAGCGCGTAGCCGCTGACGCCGGCCTGCGCGTACGAGGCGATCGCGGCGGTGTCGAACGGATCGAGCAGGCCGATCAGCAGCGCGCCCCGCTTGAGCCGCGGCAGCTCGTCGGCGGCCGGTCCGCGAACCTTTAGCACGATGTCGGCGCCGAGCGCCGCGGCGGTATCGGCGATGCGGGCGCCGGCGGCTTGATAATCGGCATCGGTAATGCTCGAAGCTACACCGGCACCGGACTCGACGACGATCTCGTGCTTGCCGCTGGCCGCGAGCTTCTTGACTGTCTCAGGCGTTGCCGCGACGCGCGTCTCGCCGACGCGCGTTTCGCGCGGAATGCCGATAATCATGGTGATCGTCCCCTTGCGGCGATGCTCGTTCTTGTCCGCTATCTTGCCACAGCGGACCGGCCTTTAGCGAAGGCGCAACTCAGTGGCCTAGGAAATCGCCGCGGCGATCGCCTTGCCGAGCTCCACCGTCGTCGCCTTGCCGCCGAGGTCGGGTGTGCGCGGCGCCGATCGATCGGCCAGCGTCGCCTCGATCGCGCGCACGATCGCCGCCGCCGCATCGGCATGGCCCAGATGCTCGAGCATCAGAGCACCCGACCAGATCTGCCCGATCGGATCGGCGATGCCCTTGCCGGCGATGTCCGGCGCAGAGCCGTGGACCGGCTCGAACGTCGATGGAAAATTGCGCTCGGGATTGATGTTGGCCGATGGCGCGATCCCGATCGTGCCACATACGGCGGGGCCCAGATCGGACAGGATGTCGCCGAACAGGTTCGAGCCGACGACGACGTCGAACCAGTCGGGGTGCAAGACGAATTGCGCGCTCAGGATGTCGATGTGGTACTGGTCGGTGCGGATCGCCGGGTATTGCGCGGCCATCGCCTTGAACCGCTCGTCCCAGTAGGGCATCGTGATCGAGATGCCGTTGGACTTGGTTGCCGAGGTCACGTGCTTCGCCGGGCGCGTCAACGCAAGCTCGAACGCGAATCGCATGATGCGATCAACGCCCTTGCGGGTGAAAACCGTCTGCTGGAACACCGTCTCGCGGTCGGTTCCTTCGAACATGCGGCCGCCGACCGACGAGTATTCGCCTTCGGTGTTCTCGCGTACGACGACGAAATCGATGTCGCCGGAACGGCGCCCGGCGAGCGGCGTCGGGATGCCGGGCATCAGCCGGCACGGCCGCAGGTTGACGTACTGGTCGAAATGGCGCCGCCATTGAATCAGCGAGCCCCAGAGCGAGACGTGGTCGGGAACCGTCGCGGGCCAGCCGACGGCGCCGAAGAATATCGCGTCGTGGCCGCCGATCTGTGCGATCCAGTCTTCAGGCATCATGCGTCCGTGCTTGGCGTAGTAGTCGCAGCTCCATGGAAATTCGTCGAATTCGAATGCGATGCCGAACTTCGCCGCCGCGGCTTCGAGCGCGCGCAAGCCTTCCGGAACGACTTCCTTGCCGATGCCGTCGCCGGGAATCACGGCAATGCGATGAAAGGTGGCCATGGTTCTTGCGCTTATGAAGAGTCCGCGCATAGTGTAACTTAGCGCCTTACTTTCGCGACCCGGGCCCGACGCGATGCAGCCGCACATCCGCTGGCAATGGACGCGCTTCGACGATCTCGAGCCGCGCCACCTGTATGCGCTGCTGCGCGCGCGCGGCGAGGTATTCGTCATCGAGCAGCGCTGCGCGTTTCTCGACACCGATGGCATCGACCTCGGCGCCTGGCACCTGCTCGGATGGACTGCGGCGGAGGCCCGCGCGAGCGATGGAGAGTCCGCAGTGCTCGCCGCCTACCTGCGGCTGATCGATCCCGGCCGGATTTACGCCGAAGCCTCGATCGGCAGAGTGCTTACGGTTGCGCCGTTCCGGCGCATCGGTCTCGGCCGTCCGCTGATGAAGGAAGGCCTGCGCAAGGCGGCCGAGCTTCATCCCGGGCACGCGGTACGCATCGGCGCGCAGATCCGACTCGAGCGCTTCTATCAGAGCCTGGGTTTTCGCACCGTGTCGGAGATGTACATCGAAGACGGGATCGAGCACGTTCAGATGCTGCGTCCGGCTCTCAGCGGCGCCTGAGGGGGCGCGGATGAGTGCGCTCGCCGACCAGTGGGCTGGCTATTCCGCGGCGTTCTACGTGGCGGCGACGTTCGGCATATTGCTCACCGGCGTATTCAAGGGCGGATTCGGCGGCGGCCCGGGCGGCATCGCGGTCGCGCTGATGTCGATGTTCGTCGCGCCCGCCGACGCCGCTGGCATCGTGCTGCCGATCCTGTGCGCGATGGACATCTTCGGCCTGCTCGCCTACCGCAACAACTGGTCGCGCCATCATGTGCGCGTACTCATTCCCGGTGCATTGCTCGGCATCGTTCTGGGTGCGCTGGCGTTCGGCGTCGTGCCGGTCGAATGGGTGCGGCTGCTGATCGGGCTGATCGCGGTGACGTTCACGCTGAACCGCTGGTTCGACCTCGCGCAACGCCTGGGCGCGAAAGCGGGCAAGCCGGGGCCGTTGATCGGCTTCCTCAGCGGCGCAACGTCAGGGCTGACCAGCACGATGGCGCACGCCGGCGGTCCGCCGCTGCTGGTCTATCTGTTGCCCCAGCGGATGGAAAAAACCGTCTTCGTCGGCACCAGCGTTGTTTTTTTCGCCATCGTCAACTACTTGAAGCTGATCCCGTACGGGCTCCTCGGCCAGCTGTCGACGAACAATCTCGGGCTGTCGCTGCTGTTCGCTCCGCTCGCCCCGCTGGGCATCTGGCTCGGGCTCCGCCTCGAACGCCGGATTCCCGAGAAACCCTTCTACCGCTTGAGCTATGCGATCCTGTTTGCGACCGGCTGCAAGCTGATCTACGATTCGCTGACGGCTTGATCGAGACGGCACTCCCGCCACCCCGCCGATAGCGGGGTCGGCGTCGATTGCGCTATGATCGCGCCCTCGCACCGCGAACCATTCGCCGCCGATGAAACAAACCTTTCTCGACTTCGAACAGCCGATCGCCGAGCTGCAAAGCAAGATCGACGAGCTGCGCTACGTACACGAAGACTCGGCGGTCGACATCTCCGACGAGATCACCCGGCTCAGCAAAAAGAGCCAGCAGCTGACCAAGGAGGTCTACAGCAAGCTTTCCTCGTGGCAGATCGCGCAGGTGGCGCGGCACCCGCAGCGGCCATACACGCTCGACTACATCGCCGGGATGTTCACCGATTTTCATGAGTTGCATGGCGACCGCAGTTATTCGGACGATCCGGCCGTCGTCGGCGGGATGGCACGCTTCAACGGCGCGCCGTGCATGGTCATCGGACATCAGAAGGGCCGCGACACCAAGGAGAAGATCTACCGCAACTTCGGCATGCCGCGCCCCGAAGGCTATCGCAAGGCACTGCGGCTGATGAAGCTTGCCGAGAAGTTCGGTCTGCCGCTGTTCACGTTCGTCGATACGCCCGGCGCGTTTCCCGGCATCGGCGCCGAGGAGCGCGGGCAGTCGGAGGCCATCGGCCGCAACCTCTACGAAATGGCCGGCCTGCGCACGCCCATCATCGTCACCATCATCGGCGAAGGCGGTTCCGGCGGTGCGCTCGCGATCGCGATCGGCGACTACACGCTGATGCTGCAGTACGCGACCTACTCGGTGATCTCTCCCGAAGGCTGCGCGTCGATCCTGTGGAAGTCGGCCAAGCACGCCGAAGAAGCCGCGGAAACGCTCGGCATCACCGCGTCACGGTTGAAGACGCTGGGCCTGATCGACAAGGTGGTGAACGAGCCGCCCGGCGCGGCGCATCGCGATCACGCGGCGATGATGGCGACCCTGAAAAAAGCGCTGACCGAGGCGCTGCGCCAAGCGCAGGAGCGACCGCTCGATGCGCTGCTCGAGGCGCGCGAAGACAAGATCCTCGGCTACGGCAAGTTCAAGGAACTCAACCCGGGCTGACGGCTCGCCGCCGCGTCCGGGCTACGAGCACGGCCGTGATTACGCCCTCCTCCACCCAGGAAGCCGACCGGCACCGAGCTTCGGCCGAGCCGCGCGCTGCGCCGGCTATCGTCGCGGTCGATTCCGCGCTGACAGCGGCATTGTCGGCATACACCGCGCCGGGTCAGCGCGTCGCGGTGGCGCTTTCCGGCGGAATGGACTCGATTGTGTTGCTCGATGCGCTGCACGCGCTCGTCCGCCGTTTCGCGCTCAGCTTGTCGGCGCTGCACGTCGACCATCAGTTGTCGCCGCACGCCGGCCGCTGGGCCGAGTTCTGCGCCGCAGTGTGCGCGGCGCGCAGCGTGGCGTTGACGACAGCTCGAGTCGATGTCGCGCGCCGTCCGGGGCAAAGTCTCGAAGCCGCCGCTCGGGCAGCGCGTTACCAGAAACTCCTCGCCGCAGACGCCGACATCGTCGTGCTAGCACATCACGCCGACGATCAGGCAGAAACCGTGCTGCTGCAATTGCTCCGCGGCGCGGGACCGGCCGGGCTGGCCGCGATGCCGCATCATCGCGCCCGAGACGGCGCCCGGCCGGCGTTGCTGCGACCGTTGCTCGAGCTGCCGCGCGCGACGCTCGCTGCCTACGCCAATGCTCGCGGACTCGCCTGGATCGACGACGAGAGCAATGCCGACAGGCGGCACAAGCGTAACTTGCTGCGGCACGATGTGGCGCCGCGGTTGGCTCAGGCGTTCCCCGGATACCCGACAGTGCTCGTCCGCGCGGCCGGCCACCACGCCGAAGCTTCGGCCCTGCTCGACGAGCTCGCCCGCCAGGACGCCGGCAACACGCAGGACGGACTGGACCGCGCGGCGCTTGCCGGGTTGTCCCCGGGCCGCGCCCGAAATCTGCTGCGCTGGTTCCTGCGCGACGAGGGGCTGCGACCGCCGTCCACCGCGCGGCTTGCCGAGATGCTTGCCCAATTGCAGACGGCCGGCACCGACGCACGCACGCGCATCGTCCACGATGGCGTCGAAATCGGGTGCCACCGCGGAAAAGTCTTGGTTCATGCCGCGGCTGTCGGCTCGTACGCTCGCGGCTGGCGCGGCGAAAGCTCGGTCGAACTTCCCGGCGGCGTCTTGCGCTTCGAGCGCACTCACGGCGACGGCATCGTGGCGGCAAAATTCGATGCGGCTGCCGTTACGCTTCGATCGCGCCACGGCGGCGAACGCATCCAGCTCGCGGCGAACCGGCCGCGTCGTGCAGTCAAGAAGCTTCTCTACGACGCGCAGCTGCCGATCTGGCGGCGCCAGGAGCTGCCGTTCATCTGGTGCGGCGACGAGCTGGCCGCGGTTCCAGGCATCGGCGTTGCGCTGGCATTCCAGGCCCGGCCGGGCGAGGCCGCCTGGCGCGTCGACTGGCGTCCGAAGTGAATCAACGCAACACAGCGCCGCGCCGGATCCGGGCAAGCCGGCCGAGCGGGCCGATGCTCCGGCGCGCACTTGTCGCTTCCGTCCGAGGCAGGCGCGATTGACAAGCCCGATGACCAAGGGCTAAATGCCCGCAGAACTGACAAAAACAGTCGTATAGCATCCATCTTCCATTGGAGGTCTCGATGAAGTCCCGCTTTTTCCTCGTAGTCGCCGCGTGCGCGCTGCTCGCGTTCGCCGGATCGGCGTTGGCGCAGCAGCCGATCGTCATCAAGTTCAGCCACGTCGTCGCGGTCGACACGCCCAAAGGCAAGGGCGCCGAATACTTCAAGAAACTCGCCGAGGAACGGACCAAGGGACGCGTCAAGGTCGAGGTCTATCCGAACAGCCAGCTGTACAAGGACGGCGAGGAGATGGAAGCTTTGCAGCTCGGCTCGGTGCAGATGCTCGCTCCGTCGGTCGCCAAGTTCGGACCGCTGGGCGCGCGCGAGTTCGAGGTCTTCGACCTGCCGTACATCTTCGACAGCTTCGCCGACCTGCACAAGGTCACCGACGGCCCGGTGGGCAAGAAGCTGTTCAAGAAACTCGAGACCAAGAGCATCACCGGACTCGCGTTCTGGGACAACGGCTTCAAGGATTTCAGCGCCAACAGGGCGCTGAGACTTCCCGGCGACGTCAAAGGACTGAAGATGCGCATTCAGTCATCGAACGTGCTCGATGCGGAAATCCGCGCGCTGGGCGGCCTGCCGCAGAAGATGGCGTTCTCCGAGGTCTATCAGGGGCTGCAGACCGGCGTGGTCGACGGCACCGAGAATCCGCCGTCGAATTTCTATACGCAAAAGATGCACGAGGTGCAGAAATTCCTGACCCTGACCGACCACGGAGTGATCGAGTATGCGGTCATCGCCAACAAGCCGTTCTGGGACGGACTGCCGGCGGACATCCGTACCACGCTGGAAGGCGCGATGAAGGACGCGACAAAGTTCGCCAACGACATCGCGAAAAAAGAGAACGATGACGCACTCGAAGGCGTGCGAAAGTCCGGCAAGACGGAGGTCATCACGCTGACGGCCGCGCAAAAGGCGGAGTGGAAAAAAGCGCTGGTGCCTGTGCACCGCGAGATGGAAAGCCGGATAGGCAAGGACATCATCCAGGAGGTCTACAAGGAAACCGGCTTCAAGCCCTAGAACCTGTGAGTGATGACGGCAACGCCACTGCCGGAGCCGGACTCCGCGGTGGCGTTTTCGCATTCGGGCGCGAGGGCGGCGCCGCGCTTTCGGGAGGAGCGTGATGAAAATTCTTGACCGCCTCGAGGAGGTTCTGATCGCCGTCCTGATGGGCGCGGCGACGCTGCTGGTCTTCGTTGCGGTCCTGCATCGGTACGCGGCGGGCTGGCCGATCCCGTTGGTCCAGGATTGGCTGCTGTCGCTCAACCTGTCCTGGGCGCAGGAGCTTTGCATCTACATGTTCATCTGGATGGCGAAGTTCGGCGCCGCCTATGGCGTGCGCACCGGCATCCATGTCGGCGTCGACGTCCTGATCAACAGCCTGCCCGACCGCAGTCGCCGTGCCTATGTGCTGTTCGGCCTGTTGGCGGGTGCGCTGTTCACGATCATCGTCGGCACGCTCGGCGCACATTATGTGTGGTCGATCGGTCACACCGACCAGGTTTCCGCCGACCTCGAAGCGCCGCTGTGGATCGTCTACCTGTGCATACCGCTGGGCTCGTACCTGATGTGTTTCCGCTTCCTCCAGGTCGCGTGGGCGTTCCACAAGACCGGCGAGCTGCCGCATCACGATCACGGCCACGTCGAAGGCCTCGAGACCGTCGCGGCGATCGACATCAATCCGTACGGCATGCGGGACAACCTCCATCCCGCGGACATCAAGCCCGGGAGCCGGCCATGAACCGCCCCGTAAGCCTGTTCACCGCACTGCCGCTGGCGATGGTCGCGCTGCCGATGCTCGGATTCGCCGCCGGGCTGCCTGTTCCGACCCCGCTGATCATTTTCCTGCTGCTGTTCGGCCTGATGCTGACCGGCATGCCGGTCTCGATCGCCCTCGGTCTCACCGTGCTCACGTTCCTGTTCACGATGACAACGGTTCCGATAACGTCGGTCGCGCTGAAGCTCTTCACCGGGATCGAGCGCTTCGAGATCATGGCGATTCCGTTCTTCATCCTCGCCGGCAACTTCCTGACCCACGGCGGCGTTGCGCGACGAATGATCGCCTTCGCGTCGGCCATGGTCGGCCACTGGCACGGCGGCCTCGCGCTCGCCGGCGTGATGGCATGCGCGCTCTTCGCCGCAGTATCGGGCTCGTCGCCGGCCACCGTCGTCGCCATCGGCTCGATCATCCTGCCGGCGATGATCAATCAGGGGTTTCCAAAGCGGTTCGGCGCCGGCGTGATTACGACCTCGGGCGCGCTGGGCATCCTGATTCCGCCTTCGATCGTGATGGTCATGTATTCGGTCGCGACCAATACCTCGGTTGGCCAGCTTTTCATCGCCGGCATCGTTCCCGGTCTGGTGCTGGCGACGATGCTCGGCCTGACGACCTGGTACCGGGCGCGCAAAAACAACTATCCGCGGCTGGCCAAGGCGAGCTGGGGCCAGCGCTGGCGCACGTTCCGCGAAAGCATCTGGGGCCTGTTGCTCATCGTCGTGGTCATCGGCGGCATCTACACCGGCGTATTCACGCCGACCGAGGCCGCCGCGATGAGCGCGGTGTACGCGTTTTTCGTCGCCGTCTTCGTCTACAAGGACCTGACGCTCGCGAAGGTGCCGAAGGTGCTGCTGGATTCGGCCAACATGAGCGCGATGCTGCTCTACATCATCACCAATGCCGTGATGTTCTCGTTCCTGATGACCTCCGAGCAGATCCCGCAGGTGATGGCCGCATGGATGCTCGACAAGGGGCTCGGACCGATCGCATTCCTGCTGGTCGTCAACGTGCTGCTGCTGCTCGCCGGGAACGTGATGGAGCCCTCGTCGATCGTGCTGATCATGGCGCCGATCATGTTCCCGATCGCGATGAAGCTCGGCATCGATCCGGTGCACTTCGGCATCATCATGGTGGTCAACATGGAAGTAGGCATGTGCCACCCGCCGGTCGGACTCAATCTCTATGTGGCGAGCGGCATCGCCAAGATGGGGATCACCGAGCTGACTATCGCGGTGTGGCCGTGGCTGCTGACGATGCTGGTGTTCCTCGTCGCCGTCACCTACTGGCCGGATATGTCGATCTGGCTGCCGAAGGCGCTGGGGATGATGCGTTGACGCCGGAGCGGATTCGGCGCCCTGCATCGACACGATGACGCTTCCGCACGAGGACGGCTACCAGGAGCTCCGCGATGCGATCCGCGACCTCTGCGCCCACTACCCCGACGCGTACTGGCGCGAAGTCGATGCGCGCCGCGGCTACCCGGAAGACTTCGTCGATGCGCTGACCCGCGCCGGCTGGCTTGCGGCGCTGATCCCGCAGGAGTACGGCGGGTCGGGCCTCGGACTCGCCGAGGCTTCGGTCATCATGGAAGAAATCAATCGCAACGGCGGCAACGCCGGGGCCTGCCACGGCCAGATGTACAACATGGGGACGCTGCTGCGGCACGGCTCGGACGAGCAGAAGCGCCGTTATCTGCCGAAGATCGCCAGCGGGGAGCTCCGGCTGCAGTCGATGGCCGTGACCGAGCCGACCACCGGCACCGATACGACGCAACTTTCGACCACTGCGGTAAGAAAAGGGGATCGCTATGTCGTCAACGGCCAGAAGGTGTGGATTTCGCGCGTCCAGCACTCCGATCTGATGATCCTGCTGGCGCGGACGACGCCGCTGGCCGAGGTGAGCCGGCGCGCCGACGGCATGTCGATTTTTCTGGTCGACCTGCATGAGGCGGTCGGCAAAGGCCTGTCCGTGCGGCCGATTGCCAACATGGTCAACCACGAGACCAATGAGCTTTTTTTCGACGCGCTGGAAATTCCTGCCGACACGCTGATCGGCGATGAAGGCAAGGGTTTCCGCTACATCCTCGACGGGCTCAACGCCGAGCGCACGCTGATCGCCGCCGAATGCATCGGCGACGCCTGGTGGTTCATCAACCGGGCCAGCGCCTACGCCAACGAGCGGCGGGTATTCAATCGACCGATAGGCAAGAACCAGGGCGTGCAATTTCCGATCGCCGAGACCTACATCGAAACGGAAGCGGCCAACCTGATGCGCTTCGAGGCCTGTCGGCGCTTCGACGCGCATGAGAGCTGCGGACCACAAGCCAACATGGCCAAATACCTGGCCGCCAAAGCATCGTGGGAGGCCGCCAATGTCTGCCTGCAGACCCACGGCGGTTTCGGATTCGCGTGCGAATACGATGTCGAGCGGAAGTTTCGGGAGACGCGCCTCTACCAGGTCGCACCCATTTCGACCAACCTGATCCTGTCGTACGTGGCCGAGCACGTCCTCGGCCTGCCGCGCTCGTTCTAAAAGCGGGTCGGCGGCGACGCGGCCTTGGCTCCGGCTGCTGCGGCTGCGGTCATTCCCCGGTCGGCGCAAGGGCTATTCCGATGGTATAATTTTGAGTTTATTTGAACCATCGTCGGAGCTAAACGCATGGCGGTAGAACGGACGCTTTCGATCATCAAACCCGACGCGGTGGCCAAGAACGTCATCGGCCAGATCTACTCGCGCTTCGAGCAATCCGGGCTCAAGATAGTCGCAGCGAAGCTTTCCTGGCTGTCGCGCGCCGACGCCGAGGGCTTTTACGCCGTCCATCGCGAGCGACCGTTTTTCCGGGACCTGGTCGATTTCATGATTTCCGGTCCGGTGATGATCCAGGTGCTCGAGGGCGATAACGCCATCATGAAGAATCGCGAGTTGATGGGGGCAACCGATCCGAAGAAGGCCGCGGCGGGAACGATCCGCGCCGATTTCGCTCAATCAATCGATGCCAATGCGGTCCACGGCTCGGACGCGCCCGAAACGGCCAGCGTCGAAATCGCCTATTTCTTTCCCGCGATGAGCATCTACCAGCGCTGATGTCGCAAATGATCAATCTGCTCGACCTCGACTCCGCCGCGATGACGGCATTTTTCGCCGAGCGCGGAGAAAAGCCGTTTCGCGCCAAGCAGGCGCTGCGTTGGGTCCACCATCGCCTCGCCGACAGAGTCGACGCGATGAGCGACCTGGCCAAAGCGACGCGCGAGGCGCTCGCGCGCGATGCCGAGATCCGCGCCCCGTCGGTCATTCGCGACTCGACTGCGTCCGACGGCACGCGCAAATGGCTGCTAGACGTCGGCAACGCGAACGCAATCGAGGCCGTTTACATTCCTGAAACCGATCGCGGCACGCTGTGCATTTCGTCGCAGGCCGGTTGCGCGCTCGACTGCGCATTCTGCTCGACCGGAAAGCAGGGCTTCAATCGCAACCTGGGCGTCGGCGAGATCATCGGGCAGCTTTGGCATGCCAATCGCGCGCTGCTCGCCGACGGCATCGCCGCGCCCTGGGTCGAGCATGGACGCCATCCGATCACCAACGTGGTGATGATGGGTATGGGCGAGCCGCTGGCCAATTTCGACAACGTCGTCGCGGCGCTGCAGATCATGCTCGACGACAATGCCTATGGACTCTCGCGCCGCCGCGTGACCTTGTCGACTTCGGGCCTGGTGCCCGCGCTCGACCGCTTGCGCGACGCTTGCCCGGTGGCGCTGGCGGTGAGCCTGCACGCGCCCAACGATGCGCTGCGCGACCGGCTCGTTCCCATCAATCGCAAATATCCGCTGGCCGAGCTGCTGGCGGCATGCCTGCGCTACATCGAAAAGGCGCCGCGCGATTTCGTGACCTTCGAATATGTGATGCTCGACCACGTCAATGACGGCGCCGAGCACGCGCGCGAGCTGGTGTCTCTGGTGCGCGACGTGCCGTGCAAGTTCAACCTTATTCCATTCAATCCCTTTCCGAACACCGAATTCACGACCAGCTCGCGCACGCGGATCCTGGCATTCCAGCGGATCCTGCGCGACGCCGGCCTGGTCGCGACCATACGCAAGACGCGCGGCGAGGATATCGACGCTGCCTGCGGGCAGCTTGCCGGCCAGGTGCAGGACCGGACGCGCCGCACGCTGCGTCGGATCCAGCCGGTTGCGGCTCAATAGAGGCTTGCCCGCCATGCCTTACCGTCTTCTGACCATCGCCGCTGTGTCGCTGCTCGCCGCGTGCGCTAACAGTCCGTTCGCTCCCAATCCTACGACGACGCCGCCCGAGCGGCCGACACGCGAGGCGCCCCCGCCGCAGCAGATGGCGAGCGCGGCCGAGCGGGCGAGGCTGCATACCGACCTCGGCAGCGGCTACTACGAGCGCGGCCAAATGGATGTCGCGCTCGGCGAGCTCGACACCGCGGTCAAGCTCGACCCGAATTACGCGCCGGCGTACAACATCTACGGACTGATCTACGCGGTCCTGGGCGAGGACCGCAAGGCCGAGCAGAACTTTGAGCGCGCGCTGGCGCTCGCGCCGAGCAATCCCGATATCCATCACAACTGGGGCTGGTACCTTTGTCAGCACAAGCGCGAGCGCGAGTCGCTGGCTCAGTTCGAAAGCGCCGTCGCCGATCCGTTGTACCGGACGCCGGAGATCGCGCTGGTCAACGCCGGCCGATGCGCGCAGGCGATCGGCGACGTGCGCGCCGCCGAAGGGTATTTCCGGCGTGCGCTCTCCGGGCAGCCCAACAACGTGCTGGCAAGCTACGGACTTGCCCAGATCGCCTACAAGGAAGGCCGCTACGACGAGGCGCGCGCGGCGATGCGGCGAGTGAGTCAAGCGAACAATGCGCCGCCGGAAGCCCTGCGGCTCGGCATGTGCGTCGAGCGCAAGCTCGGCGACCGCCAATCCGAGATGTCGTACACGTCGCAGTTGCGCAACCGCTATCCGGACGCGCCGGAAACGCGGGCGATCACCGAGGCCTGCGAGTGATGAATCTCGAAGCGCAACCGGCTAGCGGCCGCGTGCCCGAGCCGGGTGTGTACGTCGGCGCCGGAGGGCAGCTCAAGGCCGCGCGCGAGGCCGCCGGCCTTTCGCTCGACCAGGTGGCTCAGCAGCTCAAGCTGGCGCCGCGCCAGGTCAGGGCGCTCGAGGAAGAAAACTTCGGCATGCTGCCGGGCAGGACGTTCACGCGCGGCTTCATGCGCAACTACGCCCGCCTTGTGAACCTCGATCCCGACCTGCTAGTCGCGCACCTTCCCGATGCGGCGCACGCCCCGTCGCTCGAGCCGCCGCCGCTGCATTCGACCGGTACGACGATGGCTGAGTTGCCGACCGCGTATGCCCATACACCGAGCTTCGGCCGCTGGCTGATCCCGCTGGTACTGGTCGCTGCCATCGTCGCCGCCGCCGGCTACGAGTGGTACCGCGGCAGGCCTGCGAGCGTCGCGCCGCCGCCGCGTGCGACGCAGACTGCCCCGGCGCCGAACACGCCGGACGTGTCCACGACCCCGTTGCCCAACCCGGTGGCCCCCGACAGCGGTGCGCCGGCCACCGGGGCGGCGCCGGCAACGTCCGGCGGCCTCGCGCCGCCGGGCACCGCACAACCCGAGTCGCCGCAACCCGCGGCGGCCGTCGCAGCCAACGTCGCCGTCGACGCGGTCCTCGTCATCCGCTACGAAGGCCCTTCGTGGACCGAGATCCGCGATTCCGCCGGACGGATGCTGATCTCGCGCCTGGTCGGCGCCGATTCGATCGAGCCATTCGACGGCGTGGCGCCCTTCTCGATCGTGATCGGCAACGCGCGGGCAGTCACACTTCTGTATCGCGGCCAGCCGGTCGATCTGGTGCCGTATACCCGTCTCAACGTCGCCCGGCTGGTCCTTCGCTAGGCGATGTCCTCGACATCGATGAGGTTGCAATGACCGCGCTCAATCTTCCGCCGATCATCCGTCACCGAACGCGCACAGCACTGGTCGGCGGCATCGCGATCGGCGGCGGCGCTCCTATCGTTGTTCAGTCGATGACCAACACCGATACTGCCGACGTGACGGCGACCGTCGCGCAGGTCAAGGCGCTCGCCGAGGCGGGCTCCGAGCTGGTTCGCGTGACCGTCAACACGGCCGACGCGGCGGCCGCTGTTCCGCTGATCCGGGAACGTCTGGACGCGATGCGCTGCACGGTGCCGCTGATCGGCGATTTTCATTTCAACGGCCACAAGCTGCTGACCAATCACCCCGACTGCGCGCGCGCGCTGGCCAAGTACCGGATCAATCCAGGCAACGTCGGCAAGGGCAGCAAGCACGATCCGCAATTCGCGGTGATGATCGAAAAAGCGATCGAGTTCGGCAAGCCGGTGCGCATCGGCGTCAACTGGGGCAGTCTCGATCAGGACCTGCTGGCCCGGCTGATGGACGACAACGCCCGGTCGGTGAACCCGCTGGACGCAGCGCATGTGATGCGTGAAGCGCTGGTCACCTCGGCGATCGGTAGTGCACAGCGCGCCGAGGAGATCGGCCTGCCCGGCGACCGCATCCTGCTTGCGTGCAAGGTTTCCGACGTGCAGGACCTGATTGCCGTGTACACCGAGCTCGCGCGCCGCTGCGACTATCCGCTGCACCTCGGGCTGACCGAAGCCGGCATGGGGTCGAAAGGCATCGTCGCCTCGACCGCCGCGCTCGCCGTGCTGCTGCAGCAGGGCATCGGCGACACGATACGGATTTCGCTGACGCCCGAGCCCAACGGCGATCGCACGCGCGAAGTCCTGGTCGCGCAGGAGATCCTGCAGACGATGGGACTGCGCTCGTTCGCACCGCTGGTCACTGCCTGCCCGGGCTGCGGGCGCACGGCCAGTCCGTTCTTCCAGGAGCTCGCCGACAAGATCCAGACCTATCTGCGGGCCGAAATGCCGCAGTGGCGCAACCGGTATCCGGGCGTCGAGACGATGACCGTCGCGGTAATGGGGTGCGTGGTCAACGGACCGGGCGAATCCAAGATGGCGAATGTCGGCATCAGCCTGCCCGGCACCGGCGAAGTGCCGGTGGCGCCGGTCTACGTCGACGGACACAAGACGGTGACGCTCAAAGGCGCTGGCATCGCCGAGGAGTTCCAAGAGATCGTCGCCGATTATGTCCGCTCGACCTATGGCGGCGAGCCGCCGTCGGCGCATCTGAAGCCGGAAAAGAAATCGATCCAGCTGAAGGCTGTCAGATAGCCGGTCATGGTCGCGCAGACGAAGCCTTCAACGGCGGAAGCAGCCGCGGCGCCCGCCGCGCGCGAGCGGAAGGCCACCCCGATCCAGGCCGTGCGCGGCATGAACGACGTGCTGCCCGACGAAGCGGCACTATGGGAGCACCTCGAAGACGCGGTGCGCGAGGTGTTCGGGCAATACGGCTATCGCAACTTGCGCGTGCCGGTGGTCGAGGCCACACCGCTGTTCGTGCGCGCGATCGGCGAAGTCACCGACGTGGTCGAGCACGAGATGTACACGTTCGAGGATCGGCTGAACGGCGAAAGCCTGACGTTGCGTCCCGAGGCGACCGCCGGCATTGTGCGTGCGGCGATCGAGCACAACCTGACCTACGAGCGGCCACAGCGCGTCTGGACCGCCGGTCCCATGTTCCGCCACGAGCGGCCGCAAAAGGGACGCTACCGCCAGTTTCACCAGTTCGACATCGAGGCGCTGGGTTTTGCCGGGCCCGACGTCGATGCCGAGCAGATCGTGATGCTGGCGCGGCTGTGGCGCCGACTCGGGCTCGACGGCATCAGGCTGGAAATCAATTCGATCGGGGACGCCGAAGAGCGCCGCGAACATCGCGCGGCGCTGATCGCGCACTTCGAGCGTTACCGCGAGCTGTTCAACCAGGATGAACAGCGACGGCTGCACGCGAATCCGCTGCGTGTCCTCGACAGCAAGAACCCGGCGCTGCAATCGGCGATCGCGGCGGCGCCGAAGCTGATCGATTCGCTGGCTGACCCGGCGCGCGCCCATTTCGACGATCTGCAGCAACTGCTCGCCGATCAAGGTATCGCATTCACGATCAACCCGCGGCTGGTGCGCGGGCTCGATTACTACAACCGCACGGTGTTCGAATGGGTCACCGACCGGCTCGGTGCGCAAGGCACGGTCGCCGGCGGCGGCCGCTATGACGGTCTGTTCGAGCAGCTCGGCGGGAAACCTACGCCGGCCTGCGGCTTCGCGATCGGCAGCGAGCGCATGGTGCTGTTGCTGCAGGACGCGGGCATCGCGCCGGCGGCTGCGCTCGATGCCTACGTTGTCCATGTCGGCGCAGAAGCGCGCAGGCTCGCGCTTGCGGTTGCCGAGATGCTGCGCGATGCGGGGCTTTCGATCACGGTCAACGCCGGCGGCGGCAGCTTCAAGGCCCAGATGAAAAAGGCGGACGTCAGCGGCGCGCGCTTTGCGCTGATCGTCGGCGAGGATGAAGCGGCGGCGAATCGCGTGGCGATGAAGCCGCTGCGCAGCGCCGGCGACCAAGTGACGCTTGAACCGGCCGAGCTCGCCGCGCGGCTCGCCGCGCACAGCAGGGACGGCGCCGCGCGCTGACAGCGACGCTCGGCCGCCGAATTCAGGGAACTGGCGAAGAACCTCCACGCGCGCGTCTAGCGCGACCATTTGAGCAAGGATGGAAGATGGCAGTCTACGATCTCGAAGAACAGGAAAAGATTGACGACCTGAAGGCATGGTGGGCTCAATACGGCAAGTACGTCAGCATCGTCGTCACCGCGATTGCCATCGTCGTCATCGGAGTGCAGGGGTGGCGCTGGTACCAGCGCACCCAGGCCGAGCAGGCGAGCGTCCTCTACCAGGCGGTCAGCGACGCGGCGCGCGCGCAGGACGCGGCCAAGGCGAAGGATCCGGCGACTCAGATCGTGCAGCGCTATGCCGGCACGGCGTACGCGCCGCGGGCGGCGCTGCTGTACGCGAAGCTGCTCTATGACAAGGACGACAGGGCGGGCGCGAAGCAGCAGCTGCAATGGGTGGTCGATCATGCCGGCGAAGACGAGCTCAAGGCGATTGCGCGGTTCCGCCTCGCGCAGGCCCTGCTGGACGAGAAGAACTACGACGAAGCGCTGAAGACGATCGACGTCAAGACCGATGATGCATTCGTGGCGATTTACTCCGACCTGCGCGGGGACATCCTGGCGTCGGCCGGCAAGAAGGCCGAGGCGCGCGGCGCGTACCAGGTCGCGCTGGCCAAGATGGATCCGAAGTCGCAGTACCGCCCGTACGTGCAGGTCAAGCTCGATTCGCTTGGAGGGGCGCAGTGACGGCCGGGCGTGCGAGCGCGCTCGTCGTCACGGCACTGCTGCTCGGTGGTTGCCAGACCGTGCCCGAATCGTGGACGTCCTGGATGCCTACTTCGCTGCCGACACCGTCGCTGACCTGGCTTGGCATCGGCAAGGAAACGCCCAAGCCCGGCCCGCTGCCGGCGTATCAGAGCATCGCGACCGCGACCGTCAAGTGGAAAGTCGACCTTGGTGTCAAGGGCGGCGAGAATTTCGGGCCGGCCGTGCTGGCGGACGTGATTTACGCGTCCGCTCCCGATGGCACGATCGTCAGCGTGGATGCGGCGACCGGCCGGCAGCGCTGGCGAATCAAGGCCGACAGGCCGCTGCAAGCCGGCGTGGGAGCGTCGCTTACCACGGTCGCGGTCGGCACGCAGAAAGGTGAAGTGCTGGCCTTCGACAACAACGGCAAAGCGCTCTGGAAGGCCAAGGTCTCGAGCGAAGTCGCCGGACCGCCGAAAGCCGCCGAGGGCAAGATCCTGGTCTGGTCGATCGACGGCAAAATCTTTGCCTTCGCCGAGACCGACGGAAGCCAGAAATGGGTCTACCAGCGTCTGAATCCGTCGCTGACCGTACGTCGTTTCGTCGGCGGCACGCTCACCCGTGGCGCATTGTTTACGGGCACGGCCGGTGGGAAGTTGCTCGCGCTCGACGTGAACAACGGGACGCTCGGCTGGGAGGCGAATGTCGCTACCCCCAAGGGGGCGACCGAGCTCGAACGCATCGCCGACGTCACCAGCCTGCCGGTGGTGGACGGGAAGCAGGTCTGCGCGGTCGCGTACCAGGGTCGGGTCGCGTGCTTCGAGCTGCAGCGCGGCACGCTGCTCTGGTCGCGCGACTTCTCCAGCCTCGCGGGCCTCGAGATGGACGCGGAATATCTCTACCTTACCGACGATAAGGGCGCAGTGCATGCACTCGACAAGGCGACCGGTGCCTCGGTCTGGAAACAAGACAAGCTTGCCGCACGCTTCCCAAGCGGCCCGGCGCGCGTCGGCGGCTATGTCAGCATTGTCGACGCCGAAGGCTACGTGCACCTCCTCGACCCCCGCACCGGGGCCCTCGTTGGCCGCGTCGCAACCGACGGAAGTGCGGCGCTGTCCCAGCCGTATGGCGACGGGGATGCGATAGTCTGGCAAAGCGCCGCCGGAAATCTCTTCAGCGTCGGCGCAAGATAGACGGCGGCTGAACGCCGCTGCGCACGAACGTGTGCGCAATAGCGTTCAAGGCGCGTGCCCGCATGCTACCTACGATCGTCCTCGTCGGCCGACCCAACGTCGGCAAATCGACGCTGTTCAACCGCCTGACGCAAACGCGAGCGGCGCTGGTCGCCGATTTTCCGGGCCTGACGCGCGACCGGCATTACGGACGCGGCCGCGGAGGCGATCGCCCCTACCTCGTCGTCGACACCGGCGGATTCGAGCCGAAGGCGAAGACCGGCATTTATCATGCGATGGCCAAGCAGACGCGGCAGGCGATCGCCGAATCCGATGTCGTGATTTTTTTGGTCGATGCGCGCGAAGGGCTCGCCGCGCAGGACCGGACGATCGCCGATCTGCTGCGGCGCTCGGGCCGACCGGTGCTGCTGGCAGTGAACAAGAGCGAAGGCCTTGCGTCGGAGCGCGCCGCTGCAGACTTCCACGAGCTGGGTCTCGGCACGCCGCTGCCGATCTCGTCCGCACACGGCGACAATGTCAGCGACCTGGTCGAGCTCGCGCTGGCGGCGTGTCCGACGCCGGCGCCTGCCGAGCCGGAAGACGCAGGCGAACCGGGCCATCGACGGATCAAGGTCGCCATCGTCGGACGCCCGAACGTCGGCAAATCGACGTTGATCAATACGCTGCTCGGCGAAGAGCGCGTGATCGCGTTCGACGAGCCGGGCACGACGCGCGACTCGCTCTATCTCGACTTCGACCGCGGCGCGCGGCATTACACGCTGATCGACACCGCCGGAGTGCGCAAGCGCGGCAAGGTCATCGAAACCGTCGAAAAATTTTCGGTGATCAAGACGCTGCAGGCGATCGAGGATGCCAACGTCGTCGTGCTGCTGGTCGATGCTCAAGGCGACATATCCGAGCAGGATGCGCACATCGCCGGCTTCATCCTCGAGGCGGGTCGCGCGCTGGTCGTCGCGATCAACAAGTGGGACGACCTCGATGCCACCGCGCGAGCCAACGTCAAGCGCGAGCTCGACCGCAAGCTCGGATTCCTGGGCTTCGCCGCCCAGCACACGATTTCGGCACGCGACGGCAAGGGCATCGGCGTGCTGCTCAAGTCGATCGACGAAGCCTACGCCGCCGCGATGTCCAAGCTACCCACGCCCAAGCTCACGCGAGCCCTGGCGCGCGCAGTCGAGCAGCAGCAGCCGCCGCGCACGGGCATGACAAGGCCCAAGCTGCGCTATGCGCACCAGGGGGGAATGAATCCGCCGCTGATCATCATCCACGGCACCTCGCTGGCGCACGTTCCGGCAACCTACCGCCGCTACCTGGAACATTTCTTCCTCGACGTGTTCCAACTGCGTGGCACGCCCCTTAGGATACAATTCAAGACCGGCGCAAACCCCTATGCGGGCGCCGCCACGCACCGGCGGGGCCGCCGCTAGCGACCACGGGTCGGATCGATCGACCCCGTTCGCTGACGGCCGCTGGGATCCGTGCCGCGGGCTAGGGAGTCCTGAAAGCCGCGAGGCGGAACATAAAGGTGCGGGCAAGAAGCCGCGCGCGGACTTAGCGCACAGCTTCCTACAACAAAGCGGAGCAACAACAATGAGCAACAAAGGGCAAATGCTACAAGACCCGTTCCTGAACACGCTGCGCAAAGAGCATGTCCAGGTTTCGATTTACCTCGTCAACGGCATCAAACTGCAGGGGCAGATCGAATCGTTCGATCAGTATGTCGTCCTGCTCAAGAACACGGTCACGCAAATGGTGTACAAGCACGCGATCTCGACCGTCGTTCCGGCCCGCGCGATCACGGTGCCGACGCAGGAAAACGACCGCGAAGCTTGACCCGCGGCAGCGGACGGATGCCGGCGGCCGCCGGCATCGGTGGTCCCGACCGCGCAGCCGGCAAGGCGCCTGCGGCAGCCGCCGCCGGGTCGCGCATGCCTGACTTGCAGAACGGCCGCGACCGCGCGCTGCTGGTCGAAGTCGATCTTGGTGCGGGCGAGGCCGAGGCGCGGCTGGCCGAGCTCAAAGACCTGGCCGCTTCGGCCGGCGCCGAAGTCGCAGATATCGTCACCGCGCGACGCGCCCGGCCCGATCCGGCCCTGTTCGCCGGCCGCGGCAAGGTTGACGAAATCGCCGCGCGGCGCGTCGCGACCGATGCCGATCTCGTTATCTTCGACCATGCGCTATCCGGCGCGCAGCAGCGCAATCTCGAACGCGCATTGCAATGTCGCGTCGTCGATCGCGTCAGCCTGATCCTCGACATTTTCGCGCAACGCGCGCAAAGCGCCGAAGGCAAGCTGCAGGTCGAGCTCGCGCAGTTGCAGCACTTGTCGACACGTCTGGTCCGCGGCTGGACCCACCTGGAGCGGCAAACCGGCGGTATCGGCCTTCGCGGCCCGGGCGAAACGCAGCTCGAGACCGACCGGCGGCTGATCGGAACGCGGGTCAAGATGCTGAAGTCCCGGCTGGCGCGCATCGCCAGCCAGCGAGAGACGCAGCGGCGGGCGCGGCGCCGCGCCGCGGTCAGGAACGTCGCGCTGGTCGGCTACACGAATGCGGGCAAGTCGACCTTGTTCAATCGGCTGACCGGCGCGACCAGCTATACGGCCGACCAGCTGTTCGCGACCTTGGACACGACCTTGCGGCGGCTGGTGCTGCCCGGCGCGGAAACGGTCGTGCTGTCGGACACCGTCGGTTTCGTGCGCGATCTGCCGCACGACCTGATCGCCGCGTTTCGCGCGACCTTGAAGGAAGCCGTGGACGCCGATCTGCTGCTCCACGTCGTCGATAACGCCCATCCGGGACGCGACGAGCAGATCGCGGCGGTCGACGCCGTGCTGGCCGAAATCGGTGCCGACCAGGTGCCGCAGATCCTGGTTCGCAACAAGTGCGATGCCGGGACTTGCGAGCCGGGCGTCGAGCGCGACGAATATGGTAAAATCCGCGCCGTTCGTCTGAGCGCGCTTACCGGCGCAGGCGTGCCGGAATTGCGCGCCGCGCTGGTCGAGCGGTTCCCCCGCCCCGGGGACCGGGCGGCGACCGCATGAAAAGCGCCGGCGCCCGACCACATCACCTACCTTCACCCGAATAGCGACAAGCAGCCAGCGTTCCGCCATGTCACTCAACGACCCCCAGTGGGGTAAGCGCAACCGCACCGGCCCGCCCGATCTCGAGGAGATCTGGCGCAACGTCAATCGGCGGTTGAATACGATATTCGGCCGCAAGGAGCCCGAAGGGGGCGACGGCGGCCCGCCGCCGACCAAGTCCTCCTTCCCGATCGGCGGTGCGGGCATGGTGAGCGCGCTGGTCGTCGTCATCTGGCTGGCGAGCGGCTTCTATATCGTCGACGAAGGCCGGCGCGGCGTCGTCACGCGCTTTGGCAAATACACCGAGACCACGACTCCGGGACCGCGGTGGCATCTGCCGTTCCCGATCGAGGCGGTCGAGGTCGTCGATTTCTCCCAGGTGAAAACCGTAGAGATCGGCTATCGCAACGGCAACCCCAGGAACAAGATCGCCAAGGAATCACTGTTCCTGACCGATGACGAAAACATCATCGATATCCAGTTTGCGGTCCAGTACAACCTGAAGAGCGCCGCCGACTATTCGTTCAATGCGCGCAAGCCCGATGACGTCGTCGCACAGGTCGCGCAAACGGCGATGAGCGAGGTTGCCGGCCACAGCCAGATGGACTTCGCACTCTACGAAGGGCGCGCCCAGATCGCCACCGAAACGGAGAAGCTG
>Ga0207676_10000121_pt1 | contig 68688 bp, 63 predicted proteins | sample KBSSwiS72_FD_184307 | JGI IMG/M metagenome (GOLD analysis project Ga0207676, IMG submission 184307) | Switchgrass rhizosphere microbial communities from Kellogg Biological Station, Michigan, USA - KBS Switchgrass S7-2 (SPAdes) (version 2) | ecosystem: Host-associated > Plants > Roots >...
GGCACGATCCCGCTTTCCCGGCGGCGTTCCCCTGGTTCAACACCCAGCGCTACTGGCAGGATCGCGTGCTGGAATTGCGCGAGCAGATCGCGGCAATGGACGAGCCGCCGTTGTCGATCTAGCGGGAAGGCATCCGGCAGGACGCCGCTGGGCCGTGCGTGTCCTACCCGGCCCGGCGCGCGGGCTAGTCCTCCGACGACGTCAGCACGCCGTCGAGCAGGTGCAAGGTTCGATCGGTGCGCGCCGCCAGATCGGGATCATGCGTCACGATCACGAGGCTCGTTCCTGCGCTGCGATTGAGCTCGAGCATCAGATCGAACACGCCTCCGGCGGTGCGCCGGTCGAGGTTCCCGGTCGGCTCGTCGGCGAGCACACACGCCGGTGCCGTAACCAGAGCGCGTGCCAGCGCGACGCGCTGTCGTTCGCCGCCCGAGAGCTCGGCCGGACGATGCTGCGCGCGATGAGCCAGGCCGACACGCTCCAGCAGCGCGGCGGCACTTGCCCGTGCCGCCGGTCTCGCATCGCGGCGGATGTAGAGCGGCATTGCGACGTTTTCAAGCGCCGAGAATTCCGGCAGCAGATGATGAAACTGGTAGATAAAGCCCAGCGCGCGATTGCGCACCCGGCCGCGCTCGGCTTCGGACAACTGCGCGAACGGTGCGCCTTGCACGAGCACTTCGCCGGCGCTAGGCGCGTCCAGCCCGCCGAGCAGATGCAAAAGCGTGCTCTTGCCCGAGCCCGACGCGCCGACGATCGCCAGGCGCTCACCCGGGGCCACCGCCAGATCGATGCCCAGCAGCACCGGCACGTCGAGCGGTCCGCTGCGATACGTCTTCCGCAGGCCCCGGCACTCGAGCACGGGCGCTGTGCCGACCTTACTCATAGCGCAGCGCCTCCGCGGGATTGACCTTGGCCGCCCGCCAGCTGGGATACAGCGTCGCGAGCAGCGCGAGCAGCAACGCGATCGCGGCGATCAGCACGATATCTGCGCGCTGCAGGTCGGACGGCACCTCGCTGATGTAATAGACGCTCTTGTCCAGGAACTGGATGCTGAACGTGCGCTCGATGAACGGCACGACGACGCCGATGTTGAGCGCCAGTGCGATCCCGCCGACCACGCCTACCAGCGTTCCGATGAAGCCGACCAGCGCGCCCTGGATGACGAATATCGTCAGGATGCTCGCCGGCGACGCGCCCAGCGTGCGCAGGATGGCGATGTCGGCCTGCTTGTCGGTGACCACCATCACCTGTGCGGAAACGATATTGAATGCAGCGACCGCGACGATCAGCGTAAGGATGATGAACATCACTCGTTTCTCGATCGCGACGGCGCGAAAGAAATTGGCGTGATCCATCGTCCAGTCGCGCACTTCTGCGTCGACCGGCATGACTTGCGCGAGCTCGCGCGCGACCGCGGGTGCCGCGAACATATCGTCCAGCTTGAGCCGCACGCCGCTGACTGCGTCGTTGAGGCGGTACAGCTTCTGCGCATCGGACAGCTCGATCAGCGCGAGACCGTTGTCGAACTCGTACATTCCGACCTCGAACACGCCGACGACGCGAAAGGTCTTCACCCGCGGCAGCGTGCCCGCCGGGGTCACCGTTCCCTGCGGGGTGATCAGCAGCACCGAATCTCCGACGCGCACGCGCATCGCTCGCGCGAGGTCGATGCCAAGCACGATGCCGAAGCCGCCCGGCTTCAGGTCGGCGAGCGATCCCGCTCGCATGTGCCGTCCGATATCGGCGACGCTGTCCTCGCGCGCCGGATCGACACCGCGCACCAGCGCGCCCCGATTGGCGTCGCCCGCGGAAAGCATCGCCTGTCCGAAGACGAACGGCGCGGCTCCCTGGACGTGCGCGTCCTGCCGCGCGATCCTGGCCACGTTCTGCCAGTCGGGCATTGCCCCGTCGAGCGCGCGAATCTCGATGTGCGAGGCGACCGAGAGGATGCGAGTGCGCAATTCGTTCTGGAAGCCGTTCATCACCGACAGGACCACGATCAGTGCGGCGACGCCGAGGAAAATGCCGGCCATCGAGACAAAGGCGATGAAGGAGACGAAGCCGTTGCGGCCGGCGCCGCGACGGGCGCGGGTATAACGAAGGCCGACCAGGATTTCGTAGGGACTCAAGGCTGCCGATCGATGGCGAATTCGGGACAGCGAAGTGTGCCACACTCGCTTTTAAGGTACTGACCGACCCCTTGCCGGCGTCGGTGTCCGATGTGACGTGCGTGCTACACTCGATTTGCCCTTGCCCGCCCTTCTCCGCATGCAACTCACGCTGGTCGTCCCGGGATTGCTCGACCTCGCGGAGACCGAGCCGGACCGGGCCGACGCCGAGGGCGGCGCGCTGGCCCGGCTTTTGGCCGCCAGCCCGCCCCCTGTAGCGCATGACGGTGCAATCGGTGTTGCCTGCGCCGCACTGGGCGTTGCCAAGCAGTGCGACTGGCCGGTGGCGCCACTGCTCGCGGTCGCGGCGAATCTCGATCCCGGACACGCCTACTGGCTGCTGGCTGAACCGGTGACCTTGCTTGTCGGCCAGCTCGACGTGCGGCTTGACGGCGTCGTCGACGACCTTTCTGCGGACGAGGCGGCGGCGCTGGTGGCGACGCTGAATTCGCATTTTGTCGGCGACGGACTGCGCTTCACTGCGCTCACCCCGGCGTGCTGGCTGATCGCCGCGGCCGGCGTGCAGCAACTCGTGACCCATCCGGCCGACGACGCAGTCGGCACGCCGATATTTCCGTTCCTGCCCGACGGGCCCGACGCGGCGCGCTGGCGACGATGGCAAAGTGAGATGCAGATGTTGCTGTTTACGCATCCGGTGACTGACGAGCGCGAGCGCAAAGGCCGCGCGGTGGTCAACGGGGTCTGGTTGTCCGGCGGCGGCGTGCGCACAGGCACGCAGGCGGCGCCGAACATCGCTTCGCTGTGCACCGACTCGCCGCTGCCGCGCGATCTCGCGCGCGCCTGCGGGGTGGAGGTCGCCGCGGCGCCGCAATCTCTCGAGGCGTGGATCGGAGCCGGACCTAAATCGCCGTCGCTGGTGTGGCTGCCAGCGATCGGCGGGAAGGATAGCGGGTCGGCGCTCGCCGCGCTCGGCCGCGACTGGGCCGACCCGCTGCGCGCAGCCCTCGCCGCGCGGACGGCGCTCGAAGTACACGTTGCGGTATCGGGTCGTGGCCGGGCATTGTCGTTTACGCCGCGCCGGCCCTCGCTCGCCGCGCGTTGGCGCGCCCGTCTCGCGCCGGCGACGCTGTCGACGCAGCTCGCGGCGGCCGGAGGCTGAATGGAAATAACGCGTCGCAATGTACCCGCGGCCGCCGTGACGCTCGGCGCCGCGGGCATCGCCCCCGTCATGGCGCGAATATTCGCCTCGCGCGGCATTGCATCGACCCAGAGCTCGACAACGACCTGGCCGGCCTGCCGCCGTGGCAGACGCTGAAGGGCATCACCGCTGCGAGCGAGCGGCTTGCCTGCGCAATCGAACGCGGCGAACGGCTGCTTATCGTCGCCGATTACGACGCCGACGGCGCGACCGCCTGCGCGGTAGCGATGCGCGGTCTCGCCTCGATGGGAGCGACGGTCGAGTTCCTGGTGCCGAACCGCTTCGAGTTCGGCTACGGCCTGACCCCCGAGATCGTCGCGCTCGCGGCCGCGCGGCGTCCGAACATGATCGTTACCGTCGACAACGGCATTGCGAGCGTCGAAGGTGTCGCCGCGGCGCGAGCGCTCGGCATCGACGTGCTGATCACCGACCATCACCTGCCCGGCGCCGAGATGCCGGAGACCGAGTGGATCGTCAACCCGAATCAGCCGGGCTGCGCGTTCCCGAGCAAGCATCTGGCCGGCGTCGGCGTGATGTTCTACGTGCTGTGCGCGTTGCGGGCGCTGCTGCGCGAGCGCGGGCACTTCGCGAATCGCGCCGAGCCGCGTCTGGCTGCGCTGCTCGACCTGGTGGCACTGGGCACGATCGCCGACGTCGTCAGACTCGATCACGCCAACCGCATCCTCGTCGATCAGGGACTCAGGCGAATCCGCGCCGATCGCATGCAGCCGGGTGTGCGCGCACTGCTCGGCGTCGCCGGTCGTGCGCCGCAACGAGCAACAGCCTATGACCTCGGATTCATCGCAGGCCCGCGGCTCAACGCCGCAGGCCGACTCGCCGACATGTCGGTTGGCATCGCCTGCCTGTTGTCCGACGACCAGGCGAGCGCCGATCGGATCGCGGCGGAGCTCGACGCGCTCAACCGGGAGAGGCGCGGCGTCGAGGCGACGATGCAGGAACAGGCGCTGGCCGACCTGGAATGCGGCATCGACGAAGACGCGTGCACGCTTTCCCTGTACCGCGCCGAGTGGCACCAGGGAGTCGTCGGCATCGTCGCATCACGCCTGAAGGATCGCTATCATCGGCCGGTGATCGTCTTCGCCCGCGCAGGCGCCGATGGAGAGCTGCGCGGCTCGGGACGCGCGATCGCCGGCTTTCATCTGCGCGATGCGCTCGACCTAATCGCCAAGCGTGCACCGGGCACCATCAGCCGATTCGGCGGGCACGCGTACGCCGCGGGCCTGTCGCTGCACGAAACGGCGCTGGCCCGTTTCGCCGATGAGTTCGAACGAGTCGGCCGCGAATGGCTCTCGCCGGCGCTGCTGATGCGCAAGATCGAAACCGACGGCGCGCTGGCGGCGGGCGAGCTGACTCTGGGTCTCGCCCAGATGTGCGCCGGACATGTCTGGGGTCAGGGTTTCCCCGCGCCTGCGTTCGACGCCGAGTTCGAGGTCGCCGCGCAGCGCGTCGTCGGCGACAAGCATCTGAAGCTCGCGCTCTCACTCGGCGAACGGCGCTTCGAAGCGATGCTCTTCCAGCAGACCGCGCCGCTGCCGCCCCGGATTCGCGCCGCGTACCGGCCTGAAGTCAATCACTACCAGGGACTGGACTCGCTGCAGCTGGTGATCGAGCACTGGCTGCCGGCCTGACTCGGCGGGCCGGTTCCGCGTGCCGGACAAAGGATACCTCGTGCAATGCATCAGAATGACGCGATCGCCACGCATCGCTGCCCGAAGTAGCCCCGTGCCAGATCCTGACTAAGCCATTGTTTATTATGGCTGCTTCTGGTGCGCCGCGCCTGTCCTATCGCGGTCGCCGCCGAGGTTGTGCAATGCAATGAAAAGGGATAGAGTCGCCGCACTCAAGCGGGGCACTCCTGCCCATAACGATCAGGGAAGATCATGCGGCTCAAAGGCAAAGTTTCGATCATCACTGGCGCCGGCCAGGGCATCGGGCAGGCGACCGCGGTCAAATTTGCCCAGGAAGGCGCCAAGGTGGCCGTTTGCGACATCAACGAGGCGACCATCCAGGAAACCATTGCGAAGATCGAGGAGTTCGGCGGCGAGTCGACCGGCTTCGTGATCGACGTCACCGACAAGCAAAGCATCGCGCGCATGGTCGAAGGGGTGATGGCCAAATGGGGCCGGATCGACACGCTGGTGAATAACGCCGGCATCGTGCAGGACGCGCAATTCAGGAAAATGAGCGATGACCAGTTCGATCGCGTCGTCGACGTCAATTTGAAGGGTGTCTACAACTGCACCAAGGCTGTCGTCGACATCATGCTCGAGCAAAATTCCGGATGCATCCTCAATGCGTCATCGATCGTCGGCATCTACGGCAATTTCGGCCAGACCAATTACGCGGCGACCAAATTCGGCGTTATCGGCATGGTCAAGACCTGGGCGCGAGAGCTCGGCCGCAAGGGCATTCGCGCCAATGCGATCTGTCCGGGCTTCATCCACACGCCGATCCTGGCCTCGATGCCGGACAAGGTCGTCAAGATGATGGAAGACCGCGTTCCGCTCGGCCGCCTCGGGCAGCCGGAGGAAATCGCGAACACCTACGCCTGGCTCGCCTCCGACGAGGCGAGCTACATCAACGGCGCAGTCATCGAAGTCTCGGGCGGCGCCACGATCTGATCGGCGCGTTGCTCGCGGCGGCGCTTGAGCGCGCGTGCCGCGCTTGGTAGCATGGACGACCTTTTGACTGGGCGATCCATCATGCTCCGATTAGCATTGCTTGCCCTGCTTGCCGTGAGCGCGGTGTTGCCGGCCGCATCGGTGTACGCCCTGGACAACGTCAATCCATACATCTGCCCGACGGCTTTCAACGGCAGCGGCACCGACTGCTTTTTCGAGGCGGTCCCGCATACCTACGCGATGTGCCACCTGGTCAAGAGCATCGAGATCATGGAATTCGGGCTGGCCGGCGCGCAGCAAGGCGTCAACGGCGCCAAGACCGAGGGCTGCATCGAAAAGAACAAGCGTCTGATCGCTCGCCCCTACCAGGCGGCATTGCGCGAAGCCGCGCGCGACAAGAGGAAAGTGCAGGGACTGCAGGAACTTTATGCGACCTGGACCCGAAGCCTTGCCGAGCTGACACCGGGGCTTGACGAAATCGATGCCGGCTACAAGCAGCGCGTCACCCATCCGTACGGCGCGTTCGAGAAGCAGATCCAGGCGCTGCGCGAACCGACGCCGGTCGCCGCCGCCAAACCTGCAACCAAGCCGGCAACCAAGAAAAAATCGGCTTCGCAGTGACGACAGGCCGCCGCAATGGTGACGCGGCGTGCGAGGCCGACGCGCTAAGAGGTCAACGCTGAGCGACACCGAGCTCGGTTCGGTTTTCAACGCCGACGGAGCGCTTGCGCGCAATGTTCCCGGCTACCGGCCGCGGCCGCAGCAAATCGCGATGGCCGAGGCGATCGCGCTCGCCATCAAGACGCGCGGCCAGCTGCTCGCCGAAGCCGGGACCGGCACCGGCAAGACCTTCGCCTATCTGGTTCCCGCCCTGCTTTCCGGCGGCAAGGTGATCATTTCGACCGGGACCAAGACGCTGCAGGACCAGCTCTATCAGCGTGATCTGCCGCTGGTGCGCGATGCGCTGCGCATCCCGATCACCGTTGCCCTGCTCAAGGGCCGCGGCAACTATGTCTGCCACCATCATCTGGCGCGGACGGCGGCGCAGCCGACGTTCGCGTCGCGCGCCGACATCGGCTATGTGAAGCGGATCGAATCCTTCGTGCGCACGTCGGCGAGCGGCGACAAGAGCGAGGTCGCCGACGTGCCCGAGAATGCCGCGATCTGGGCCGACGTGACCTCGACGCGCGAGAACTGTCTCGGCGCCGAATGCGGACATTACAACGAGTGCTTTGTGATGAATGCGCGCAAGCAGGCGCTCGCCGCCGACGTCGTCGTCATCAACCACCATCTGTTCTTTGCCGACGTCATGCTCAAGGATGAGGGCATCGCCGAGCTGCTGCCCGCGTCGAATACGGTGATTCTCGACGAGGCGCACCAGCTGCCCGAGACCGCGACGCTGTTTTTCGGCGAGGAAGTTACCGGCGGTCAACTGGGTGAGCTTGCGCGCGACGCCGAGCTCGAAGGGTTGAAGGCGGCTCGCGACTACGCCCCGCTGCCCGCTGCCGCGCAGGCGCTCGGCTTGGCGCTGCGCCGGTTCCGGTTGGCCGCAGGAGAAACGCCGGGCAAACTGCCGCGCGCACTTGCGATGCGGCGCCCGGGGTTCGATGAGGCGCTCGACGCGCTGGACGCGGCGCTGGCGGCAGTCGCGGTCGAGCTTGGCAAGCAGGCCGAGCGCAGCGACGATCTGGCGCAATGTGCGCATCGCGCCGACGATGCGCTTGCGCGGCTCGCGCGGTGGCGCGATCACGACGATCCGGAGTGGATCCGCTGGCTCGACGTCAGCGCGTCGGGGTGGCAACTGCGGGCGTCGCCGCTATCGGTGGCCGAAATATTCGCCAAGCAGGTCACCGACCATGCCCGAGCCTGGATCTTCACGTCGGCGACCTTGGCGATCGGCAGCGACTTCTCGCTCTATCAGCGCGAGCTGGGCTTGGGCGAGGCCGCGACCGGCTACTGGGAGAGCCCATTCGACTATGCGCGACAGGCCCTGCTGTATTTGCCGCGCGAATTGCCCGAACCGAACAGCTTCGAGCACACCGATGCGGTCGTCGCGGCCGCGCTACCCGTGCTGAAGGCCAGCGGCGGTCGCGCCTTTTTGCTGTTCACGACGCTCCGCGCACTGGCCCGCGCGCGCGAATCGCTGGAGGCTCTCTTCAAACGCGAAGGGATCGATTTTCCGCTGCTGGTGCAAGGCGAGGGTTCACGCACCGAATTGCTTACCCGTTTCCGCCGCCTGGGCAACGCCGTCTTGTTGGGCAGCCAGAGCTTCTGGGAGGGCGTCGATGTGCAAGGCGAAGCCTTGTCGGTGGTGATCATCGACAAGCTGCCGTTCGCTCCGCCCGACGATCCGCTGCTTGCTGCGCGGCTCGAGCATATCGCGCGCCAGGGCGGCAATCCGTTCTTCGATTATCAATTGCCGCAAGCGGCGATCAGCCTCAAGCAGGGCGCGGGCAGGTTGATCCGCTCGGAGACCGACCGCGGCGTCCTGATGATCTGCGACCGGCGGCTGGTCGACAAGCCGTATGGCCGTCGCATCTGGCAAGCGCTGCCGCCGATGCGGCGCACCCGCGAGTTGGCTGATGTCCGAGCTTTTTTCGCCCCGGTGGCGGTAGAAGGCTAACTGCTGCGGGTAACGGCAGCCTCCGGCGAAGCGACAGACGCCATCTCGTTATCGCTGGCCCTTCCGCCTCGGGGGTCGCCAGCTTCCGAAGCAGCGACGCGACGTTGTCGCTGCCCTAGCCGCCTCCGGGGTCGCATCCCCGCGTTACGCGCGGGGCCCCTGCTCCGCCCTCCGGCGTCTTACCAGAACTGCCACCAGGGCTTCGGGGGTGATGAGCTCAGCGGCAGCGGCGGCGGCTGTTCCTTGCCCCAGAATTTCCACCACGGCTTGGTCGCGCCCGCCGCAAAGTACCTGCCGTTGGGGAAGGTTTCCTTCAGCACGCGGCGCGAGTCGTCGCGAAGCTCGATCATTCCGAGCTTGTCGTAGCTTTCCACCAGCAGGATGAGGGCGTCTTCGTTGACTGGCGTCTTGGGATAATTCACCAGCGCAGCCTGCGCGCGGTTGACCGCTGCCACGTAGGCGCCGCGGTTGTAGTAATAGCGCGCGACGTGAACTTCGTAACCGGCGAGCGCATTGGTCAGATACCGCATGCGGTCGGCCGAATCTTGCGCGTACTTGCTGTCGGGAAACCGCGTCACCAGCTCGCGAAATGCGCCGAACGCCTCCTTGGTCATCTTCGGATCGCGTTCGGAAAGATCGCTCTCGACCACGTAGCCGAGCAGCCCCTGATCCTCGCGGAAATTGACGAGGCCCTTCAGGTAGTAGGCGTAATCGACGTTCGGATGATTGGGGTAGGTGCGGATGAAGCGATCGCAGGCCGCGATTGCCGATGTCGCCTCCCCCTGACGATAGTTCGCGTAGGCGCCTTCGAGAATCGCCTGCTGCGCGAGCCGGCCGTAGGGAAACCTGCTTTCCAGCGAGTCGAACAGCTTGATCGCACGCGTATAATTGGACGCCTGCAGCGATTCGTGCGCATCCTTGTAGAGTCGTTCCGCGGTCCAGTTCGCGGTCTCGTCCTTGACCTCAGGCAGCAAGTCGCATCCCGCCAGGGTCACACAAATCAAGATCAGTGACGCAACTGAATATCTGCTCAGCTTCGACATCATTGCCTGCTCCGCACGTAGCCGTGAATTATAACTCCGATGCCGCGGCCGGCGCCCATCTCGCGCTGACCATACCGGCCGAATTCGCGGGCATGCGGCTGGATCGTGCGCTCGCCCAGCTGTTGCCCGAGCATTCGCGCAGCCGCATCCGTACCTGGATCGACGCCGGCCGCGTACTGCTCGCGGGCGCGCCGGCGGACGCGAGCCGCAAAGTCGGCGGCGGCGAGCATGTCCTGGTGCATCCGATGTCCGATCCGGCCGCTGCCTCGTTCGCGCCGCAGGCGCTGCCGTTGACGATCGTGCATGAGGACGAGGCGATACTCGTGATCGACAAGCCTGCCGGCCTGGTCGTTCACCCGGGCAGCGGCAATCGCGACGGCACGCTTGCCAACGCACTGCTGCACCACGCTCCGCAACTCGCCGTCGTCGCGCGCGCGGGCATCGTACATCGCCTGGACAAGGATACGAGCGGACTGCTGGTCGTGGCCAAAACCGAAATCGCTCAAACTGATCTGGTGCGCCAGCTGCAGGCGAAGACCGTCCACCGCGAGTATCTGGCGCTCGCCACGGGAGATATCGCCCGGGGCGGCGCGATCGATGCGCCGATCGGGCGTCATCCGGTCCGGCGCACATCGATGGCGATCGTCGCGAGCGGGAAAGCCGCGGTCACGCGCTATGAAGTGCGCGAACGATTCGGCGACTGCACGCTGCTCGCCTGCCGGCTCGAAACCGGACGCACCCACCAGATCCGCGTTCACCTGACCTCGCTCGGACATCCGCTCGTCGGGGATCCGACGTATGGCAAGAGGCGCGGCATCGCGTTCGGACGGCAGGCCCTCCACGCCTGGCGCCTCGGTCTGATCCATCCTTCGACAAACAAACCCGTGCAGTGGGAATCGCCGCTGCCATCCGACTTCGCCTCGCTGCTCGCGACTTTGCGCCGGCGCGCCGCCTCCGATGCGCGCTGACGCAACGCTCGCGGCGCAGTTCGTCTCCGCAGGGGTCGACTGGATCGTACCGGACTGGCCGGCGCCTGCGTCGGTGCGTGCATTCTCGACCACGCGCAACGGCGTCGGCGGCACCACCGTCGACTTCGGGCGCGGCCGCGACGCCGCGGCAGGCGCGCTACTGAAGAGCTTCCTGCCCGGGGAGCCGCTGTGGCTGGCGCAGACACACGGCACGTCGGTTGCGAGCGCCGACGTCAGCCATGACTGCACACCCGAAGCCGACGTCGCGGTTTCGCGCTCTCACGGCAAAGTCTGTGCGGTGCTGGCGGCGGACTGTCTGCCGGTGCTCCTCGCCGACCGGCGCGGCAGCGTCGTCGCCGCCGCGCATGCGGGATGGCGCGGGCTCGCCTCCGGCGTGCTCGAAACCGCGGTCGGGTCGCTGCAGACTGAGCCCTCGAACGTGCTCGCATGGCTCGGACCGGCGATCGGGCCGAGCGCATTCGAAGTGGGCCCCGACGTCCACGCGGCATTCTGCGATCGCGACGCCGCCGCGGGCGCTTGCTTCGTCGCGACAAGTCAAGGCAAATGGCATGCCGATCTCTATGGACTCGCGCGACTTGCACTCGGCCGCGCTGGCGTCCGCGCCGCGGCGATCAGCGGCGGCGGCCGCTGCACTTACACCGAGCGCGCGAGCTTCCACTCGTATCGCCGCGGCGGGCCCGACCGCGTCGCGAGGATGGCGACGCTGATCTGGCTCGCGCCCGGCTGAAGCCGAAACGGGCGCTCTCGTATAATCCGTTGGCGATGACAGCGCTCTCTCCACTTTACGCGATCGTCGTCGCCTGTCTCGCCGGAGGGGTACTGGCGATACTCGCCGCCGCTGGCACGCTTGCGCTGCACGCGCGCTGGATATCCAAGCTGGTGAGCTTCGCCGTCGGTGCGCTGCTGGGCGCCGTGTTTCTGGAATTGCTTCCGCACGCGCTCGAGCATGGGTCGACGGGGAGCGTGATGGCGACCGTGCTCGGCGGCCTGCTGCTGTTCTTCCTGCTGGAAAAGCTGGTCCTGTGGCGGCATAGTCACCTCGACGCGGAGGCGCTTGGCGAAGATGGGCAGCCCGCCGGCGCGCCGCACGCGCACGGCGACGGCGGTCGTTCCGGTTTGATGATCGTGATCGGCAACAGCGTGCACAATTTCTGCGATGGCATCGTGATCGCCGCCGCGTTCCTGACCGACTTCGCGCTCGGCACGGCGACTGCGCTGGCCATCGTCGCGCATGCGATTCCGCAGCAGGTCGGCGACTTCGCGGTGCTGTTGCACTCCGGGTACGCACGACGGCGCGCGTTCGCGTACAACCTGGTCACGGGGGTCGCGACGCTGCTGGGCGGCCTTGCCGGCTACGCCGCGCTGGCCTCCATGCAGCATGTCTTGCCCACCGTGCTCGCGATCGCATCCGCGAGCCTGCTTTACGTCGCCGTGGCGGACCTGATCCCGAGCCTGCACCGGCATCCGGCGCCGGCGGCGACGGTGCAGCAACTGCTGCTGATCGCCATCGGCATCGGATTGATCGCCGCCGTGCATCGTTGGCTCGAAGGCTGATATCGATGAATACGCCCAAACGCGCGAAGACCAGGCCGGCGTCCGTGGCTCCCGTGGCAACTCAGTTGCCACCTCAGTTGCCAACTCAGTTGCCAACTGACGCGGCAAACGAATGGTCGGAGCTCGCGCACAGGTGGCAGGACGTCGGCGCGCAATGGACGCAGCTGTGGGCCGGCGCCGCGCTGGGGACGATGCGGTCGATGCCGGTCAGCTTGCCGTCACCGGACATGGCTTCCCGGCTGCCGGCAGTATCGATCGATCCGGCGGCGGCAGCGCAACTGACCGAACGCTACGCCAGGAGATTCGAGGCACTCTGGACGCGCGCGACGGAAGGCAGCACCGTGCCGATGCCGGCACCCGGCCCCGCGGACCGGCGCTTCTCGGACAAGGCGTGGCGCGAGCATCCGTACTTCGCGTGGTTGCGCGACGCCTACTTGCTCTACGGCGAGTATGTGCGCGAGCTCGCTGCGTTGGCCCAAACCGACGATGCCATGAAGCGGCGACTGGTCTTTCTCGCCCAGCAGTATGTGGACGCGATTTCACCGTCGAACTTCCTCGCCACCAATCCGGAGGCGCTGAAACGCGCGCTCGAGACCGGCGGTACGTCGATTGCGCAAGGCCTGTCAAACCTGGTCTCGGATGCGCAGCGCGGGCGCATCGCGATGACCGACGAAAGCGCATTCGAGGTCGGCCGCAACCTCGCGACGACTCCGGGCAGCGTCGTATATCGCAATCCGTTGATCGAGCTCATCCAGTACGCGCCGACGACCTCCAAGGTCGCCAAGCGGCCGCTGCTGATCGTGCCGCCTTGCATCAACAAGTACTACATCCTCGACCTGCAGCCGGAAAATTCTTTCGTGCGCTACGCGGTCGGCGAAGGCCACACGGTTTTCATGGTCTCATGGCGCAACATTCCATCCGAGCTCGGCGGTCTCACCTGGGACGACTATCTCGAGCAAGGCGTCCTGGCCGCGCTCGATGCGGCGTGCGAGATCGCCGGCAGCAAGACGGTCAATGCGCTCGGATTCTGCGTCGGCGGGACACTGCTTGCCTGCGCGCTGGCCGTCCTTGCGGCGCGCCGGGAGACGCCGGTCGCCAGCACGACCCTCCTTGCAACGATGCTTGACTTCGCCGATCCGGGCGACATCGGCGTCTATGTCTCACGCGAAGGGCTTGCAGCGCGCATGCCGGCGCTTTGCGGCGGCGGCCGCATCCAGGGCAGCGAGCTGGCCAGCGCATTCGCAAGCCTCCGACCCAACGAGCTCGTCTGGAACTACGTCGTCGGAAATTATCTGAAAGGACAGACGCCACCCGCGTTCGACCTGCTCTACTGGAACAGCGACTCGGCCAATCTTCCGGGTCCGATGTACGTCGAGTACCTGCGCGACATGTATCTGGACAATCGATTGCGCGAGCCTGGAGCGCTGTCGATGTGCGGTCAACCGATCGACCTCAAGCGCATCACGATGCCTGCCTATATTCTCGCCACCCGCGAAGACCATATCGTCCCCTGGCGCACCGCATACAAAAGCACGTCCCTGCTCGGGGGCGACCTGACCTTCGTGCTCGGCGCCTCGGGCCATATCGCCGGCGTGATCAATCCACCGGCGAAAAACCGACGCAACTTCTGGACCAATGAACTGCTGACCGATGATCCGCAAGACTGGCTGGCGGGCGCCCGGACGCAGACGGGCAGCTGGTGGCCACACTGGGCGGCATGGCTCAACGATTACACCGGCGGGCTTCGGGCGGCGCCCAAATCGCCGGGCAGTGACAAGCATCGGCCGCTGTCGCCGGCGCCGGGCACGTACGTCATCGAACCCGTATCCTGACCACCGCGGCAACCGCATGTCCGCTGCCGTGAAGCCGCGGCCTGCGATACCATAGCGCAGCGAGCATCCGATCCCAGGCCCAGGCAAGCCGGGCGCCAAGCCCAACTTTTGCGGAGAATTTCATGAGCGACATCGTCATCGCGGGCGCATTGCGCACCGCGATAGGTAAATTCGGCGGCGCGCTGGCCAAGACACCTGCGCCCGAGCTCGGCGCCACGGTGATCACCGCGCTGCTCGCCCGTTATAAATTGCGGCCGGAGCAGATCTCCGAAGTGATTCTCGGGCAGGTACTGACTGCGGGCAGCGGTCAGAATCCGGCGCGCCAGTCGTCGATCAAGGCTGGACTGCCTGCGGAGATTCCCGCGATGACGATCAACAAGGTCTGCGGCTCGGGATTGAAGGCGGTGATGCTGGCCGCGCAGGCGGTGCGTTGCGGCGACGCCGACATCGTCATCGCCGGCGGCCAGGAAAACATGAGCGCAGCCCCGCACGTGCTACCGGGCTCGCGCGACGGCTTTCGGATGGGCGATGCCAAACTGATCGACAGCATGATCGTCGACGGCCTCTGGGACGTCTACAACCAGTACCACATGGGAATCACCGCCGAGAACGTCGCCAAGCAGCACGCTGTTTCGCGCGCGCAACAGGACGAGTTCGCTGTCGCCAGCCAGAACAAGGCCGAAGCTGCGCAGAAGGCAGGCAAGTTCAAGGACGAGATCGTTCCGGTGATGATCCCGCAGCGCAAAGGCGACCCTGTCGCGTTCGACAGCGACGAATTCATCAAGGCGGGCGCGACGCTCGATTCGCTTTCGGCGTTGCGGCCGGCGTTCGACAAGCAAGGCAGCGTCACCGCAGGCAATGCGTCGGGGATCAACGATGGCGCGGCCGCGGTGCTGGTGATGAGCGCCGAGCGCGCCGCCCAACTCGGCCTGAAGCCGCTGGCGAAGATCCGGGCATTCGCTTCGTCGGGCGTCGATCCGTCGATCATGGGCATGGGGCCGGTGCCGTCGTCGCGGCGCGCGCTGGAAAAGGCCGGATGGAAGCCTTCCGACCTCGATCTGATGGAGATCAACGAGGCATTCGCCGCGCAGGCCTGCGCGGTCAACAAGGAAATGGGCTGGGATACGAAGAAAATCAACGTCAACGGCGGCGCGATCGCGCTCGGCCATCCGATCGGCGCTTCAGGTTGCCGAATACTGGTCACGCTGCTTTACGAAATGGCGCGTCGCGATGCCAAAAGAGGCCTGGCATCGCTTTGCATCGGCGGCGGCATGGGAGTCGCGATGGCGGTCGAGCGCTGACGCGGAAAGGTCGCACCGCACGACAAACACCGGAAGGCACATCAGGATAAAGGAGGGACGATGGCAAAGGACAAACAGCGTATTGCGTTGGTCACCGGCGGCATGGGCGGACTCGGCGAGGCGATCTGCGTCAAGCTCGCCGCACTCGGGCACACGGTCGTGACCACCCATTCGCCGGGCAACCTCAAGGCGCAAGAATGGCTCGAGACGATGAAACAAGCCGGCCACCGTTTCTATGCCTACCCCTGCGATGTCGTCGACTGGGAGTCGTGCGTCGCTTGCGTCGCCCGCGTCGTAGGCGACGTCGGCCCGGTCGATGTGCTGGTCAACAATGCCGGCATTACTCGCGACATGACGTTCAAGAAAATGGACAAGGCGAACTGGGATGCGGTGATTCGCACCAATCTCGACTCGTGCTTCAACATGGCCAAGCAGGTCTGCGACGGCATGGTCGAGCGCGGCTGGGGCCGCATCATCAATATTTCATCGGTCAACGGCCAGAAGGGCGCTTTCGGCCAGACCAACTACTCGGCCGCGAAGGCAGGGATGCACGGTTTTACCAAGGCGCTGGCGCTCGAAGTCTCGCGCAAGGGCGTGACCGTCAACACGATCTCGCCCGGCTACATCGGCACCAAGATGGTGATGGCGATCCCGCAGGAGGTTCTGGACTCGAAGATCATCCCGCAGATACCGATGGGCCGTCTGGGCAAGCCCGACGAGGTTGCGGGACTGGTCGCCTATCTGTCGTCGGAGGAAGCGGCGTTCGTCACCGGCGCCAATATCGCAATCAACGGCGGCCAGCACATGTTCTAGCGGTCGACACGAGATGGCTGCGCGACATCGATTGCCGAGGAGCGCGAGCGCAAAAAAAACCCCGGCATTGCTGCCGGGGCGAGACTGTATCATTTAGGAGGAGGAAAATGATACAGGTGGAGCCAGCGAACTCTAGATTGGGATCGCCTCTACGGTTTCAAGGCACCCAACTGAATCGCATTGTCTGACTGCCTTACGCGGCCTTGCGGCCCTTGGCTGCCGGCTTGGTCGCATTGGCCGCGTTGGCGGCGGCGGCGCGAACCGAGGCGTCGGCAAAGCTGACGACCTGCTTCGTGGCCTTAGAGAACTGATCGAATGCCGCGGTCGTCGCAGCGACCGTCGACTTCAACGCCGTCACGGCGACATCGGAGCCGGCGGGCGCGTTCTTGGTGGCATTGTCGACCCACACCGCGAAGCCCTTGGTGTAAGCAGCCCACGCCTGCTCGGCCAGCGCCGAGAAATCGGCTTGCGCTTCGGAGGCGATCTGATAGACGCCGCGCGAATACCCGAGGGCGTTCTGCACGCCGGCTTCGGTCAGCTTGGCACGGACGGCGGCCAGTTCCTGGACGTCCTTGATACCGGCGACCGCGTTGGCGGTATAGACACCGTTCTCGAGGACGATCTTGGCGGCCTGGAGGTTGAGCTTGGCGAGCTGTTCGGCCTTGTCCAGCGACATGGTCGCCAGCTTGACGGCGTTGTCATACCCGGCTTTGTTGATTTCGGCGAATTGTTCGGTTGCGTTGTACATGGTCATCCTTTTCCCGTTGGGTTCATGGACCCTAAGACGGGTCCGAATAAGGCGGGCTGCCAGGGGCTCTTCCGGTCGCCGGCCCTTCGCCGCACGACCCCGGGACTACACCCCGTTTGCTGCACCGCACAATTCACATTGTAGGGACGGAAAAACCCCAAGTCAAGGACTTTTTTGTGCATCGCACCAATCCACTACGAACGCCGGGGATGCCGAATCAAACACCCAAATAAATCAGCGGGTTATAATTTGAGTTCGACGCCCCGGAGGCACGCATGGCCAAGCCGATCCGCATTATCAAGAAGTATCCGAACCGCCGCCTGTACGACACCGCCAACAGCGGCTACATCACGCTGGCGGACGTCAAGCAGATGGTGCTGGAGTTCATCGATTTCCAGGTCATCGACGCGAAGTCGGGCGACGACCTGACCCGCGCCATCCTGCTGCAGATCATTCTCGAGGAGGAATCGGTCGGCGTGCCGATGTTCTCCAGCGAGATGCTGTCGCAGATGATCCGTTTTTACGGCAATGCATTGCAGGGCATCATGGGCAATTACATGGAGCAGAACGTCAAGGCGTTCATGGCCATCCAGGGCAAGCTGCAGGACCAGGCCAAGCAGATCTATGGCGACAAGATGATGCTGACCCCGGACCTGTGGAAGCAGTTTCTGCAGATGCAGGCGCCGGCGATGCAAGGCATGCTCGGCAACTATCTCGAGCAAAGTGCCAAGCTGTTCATGGACATGCAGCAGCGGATGCAGGACCAGACGCGCGGGCTGTTTACCGCCTTCCCCTTCCCCAATTTCGGCGCGACGCAACCATCGGGCGACGACGAGAAAAAGCGCTGATGCCGCGAAGCGCCGCAACATCCGCATTGCAGCGCGCCATATTTGCGCGCCGCACGATAGGCCGATGACGCCAAAGTCCGCCCCTTCGCGCCCTCGCTCGCGCCCCGAACCGGGGCCGCGGGTGGGCTTTGTCTCGCTCGGCTGTCCGAAGGCGCTGGTCGACTCCGAGCAGATCCTGACGCGGCTTTCCGCCGAGGGCTATGCGATCGCCCCGACCTACGACGGCGCCGATGTGGTGGTCGTCAACACCTGCGGGTTCATCGACGCCGCGGTCGAGGAGTCGCTGTCGGCGATCGGCGAGGCGCTGGCCGAGAACGGCAGGGTCATCGTCACCGGCTGCCTCGGCGCCAAGGAAGGCGGCGCATTCGTGCGCGCCGCGCATCCGAAGGTGCTTGCGGTCACCGGGCCGCACGCCGCATCCGAGGTGATGGCGGCGGTGCGCGAGCATCTGCCGAAGCCGCACGATCCGTTCGTCGATCTGCTGCCACCCCCGAACAGCAAGATCGGCATCAAGCTGACGCCGAAGCACTATGCGTATTTGAAGATCAGCGAGGGCTGCAACCACCGCTGCACGTTCTGCATCATTCCCTCGCTGCGCGGCGATCTGGTCAGCCGGCCGATCGGCGAGGTGATGATCGAGGCGGAAAACCTGCTGAAGGCCGGCGTGCGCGAGATCCTCGTCGTGTCGCAGGACACCAGCGCGTACGGTGTCGACGTCCGCTATCGCACCGGATTCTGGCGCGGCAGGCCGCTGAAGACGCGGATGACCGAGCTCTCGGCGGCGCTCGCGACGCTAGCCGCCGAATACGGCGCCTGGGTGCGCCTGCACTACGTCTATCCGTACCCGCATGTCGACGAGACCATCGCGCTGATGGCCAGCGACGGCGGCCCCGGCCTGCTGCCGTATCTCGACGTGCCGTTCCAGCATGCGAGCCCGCGCATCCTCAAGCTGATGAAGCGCCCGGCGAACGTCGAGAACAATCTGCAGCGGATCCGAGCCTGGCGCGCCGCATGTCCGGAGCTGACGATACGCTCGACGTTCATCGTCGGATTTCCCGGCGAGACCGAGGCCGAATTCGAAGCACTGCTCGAATTCCTGAGCGAGGCCGAACTCGACCGGGTCGGCTGCTTCGCGTATTCCCCGGTCGATGGCGCGGCTGCCAACGCGCTGCCCGATCCGGTTCCGGACGCGCTGCGCGAAGAGCGGCGCGCTCGGTTCATGTCAACGCAGGAAGCCATCAGCACTCGCCGGTTGAAGCGACGGATCGGCGCGACGCTGCGGGTGCTGGTCGACTCGCACGATGGCGCACGGGCGTTGGCGCGCAGCGCCGCCGATGCGCCGGAGATCGACGGCACTGTAGCCGTGGCCGATGGCGCGGCGCTCGCCGTCGGCGAGTTCGCCCGCGTGCGCATCACCGGCGCGAGCGCGCACGATCTCTCCGGCGTTCGAGCCTGACGCGGGCGCGCGCCTATTTCTGCGGCAGATTGCGTAGCACCGCGGCGAGCTGATCGAGGACGTTGCTCAAGGCGGTGTTGAACCCGCGCACCAGCGCATCGGCCGAGCGTGAAGCCACGTCGATGCGCGAGCCGAGCTCGCCGTTCCAAACGAAGGTCCCCGACGCGGCGGCGCTGCTGCTGAGAAAGAACTTTATCTTAAGCACCGAGGCCGGATGCGCGGGGTCGCGCAAGTCGGCATAAAGATCGGTGACGAATGCTTCGAGGGCGAAGTCGCCCTCGAGCGACGTGGATGGCGGCAGCACGGCCCGGTAGATGCCGGTCGCCGCAAGCCAACTCGCGGTCGCTTCGCCGATCATCGTCGCCGGCGAGACCAGGAATTCCTCGTAGAAGTCGGCCTCGTACTTGAGATCGCTTTCGCGATAGACCAGCGTCCTGCCGCGAAACGGCGCGGCCACGGCGACCGCTTCGACCTTGAGCGTCGCCGCCCCCGGCGTCGCGCTCTTGTTCGACGGTGCCGGCGGCTCGAGCAGGTAGGTCGACTTGACAGGCGATGGCCGGGAGAGCGCGCCGCACGCGGCGATGGTGAGCGCCAGTGCGGACGCGAGCGCCCGCCGGCGCGACAGGGAGACTGCTGGGTTCATGGCTGGAGGCCTTTCGCCGGCGGCGGGGGAGCGCCGAGCAGCAGCTGCGACGGGTACCGCTTGGCGTTCTCGGACAGGTCGCGCAGGTTTTCGGTGAGCTGCCGCAGGTTGTCGAATGCCTTTTTCAGGTCGGCCTCGCCGCTGCCGGTGAGCCGGTCGAGATGCGTCAGCGTGCTCTGCAGGTGCGCAATCGACTTCGCCAGATTCGGATCATCCAGCGTTTTCTTCAGCTGCACCAGCGCGGCGTCCGCATCGGACGGCAGGCGCTTGAGCGCAGGATCGTCGAGCACCACGCCGAGCCGCTGATTGGTCGTGCGCAATTCGGCGAGCAGCGCGACCGTGTCGCTGCTGATCTTGTCGATCGCCAGCTGGTCCAGCTTGCGGTCGACCTTGTCCATGAGGCGTGTCGCGCTCTGCGTCAGCTTCGCGGTGTCGAGCGCGTCGATGCGGCTGTTGGTCGTCACCAGCAGCTTGTTGACATTGGCCAGCAGGCCTTCGAGGTCGAGCTTCTGCAGGCGTGCCATGATGTCCGACGCGGCGCCGATGAAAGCGGTAACCGTCGACTGCGCGCTCGGAATATAGAGATTGTTAGGCGTCCAGGTGATCGGCAGTGGAGGGTTTGCCTTCGGATCGACGTAGTCGATTTCGAGATAACTGGTCCCGGTAATGCCCTGCGGCGCGAGCCGAACGCGCAAGCCGCGATCGATCTCGACCCTGGCCGTCTCAAGGCGCGTGATGTCGCCGCCTGCACGACCGCCTATCAGCCTGGGCAGGATAGTCGCCTCGACCATCACGTAGCGCAGACGCGCCGCCATCGGTTGATCCTGCTCGTAGGTGTTGTAGGTGAATCCGATGCGCCTCACTTCGCCGACCACTACGCCGCGGTATCTGACCTTCGAGCCGACCTCGAGGCCCTGGACCGACTCGTTCAGATAGGTCTCCATCGTGATCTTCGACTGGAACAGCTGGCCGGAGCCGAGGATCAGCAGCAGCAGCACCAGCGCCACCGTCCCGCCGATGACGAACAGGCCGATCTTGAAGAAGTTGGCTTGTGCGCTCATCGCCGTTACGCCGGTTCGGCGGCCACTTCGCGCCGGAAGAATCGCCGCACCCACGGATTGTCGCTGGTGTCGCGGAGCACCTTCGGATCGCCTTCGGCGATGATGCCTTTGGTGCGTTTGTCGAGCATGATCACCCGATCGGCGATCGTGTAAATCGAGGCGAGCTCGTGCGTGACGACGACGAAGGTGATGCGCAGGCTCTTCGCCAGTCGCAGGATCAGCTGGTCGAGCTCGGCCGAGGTGATCGGGTCGAGGCCGGCCGATGGCTCGTCGAGGAACAGGATCATCGGGTCGAGCGCCATCGCGCGCGCGATCGCGGCGCGCTTTTGCATGCCTCCGCTGATCTCGGCCGGCATGTGACCGCAGAAGGCATCGAGCCCGACCAGCTGCAGTTTCATTCTCGCGATCAGGTCCATCGCCGCACCGTCCAGCGCCGTATATTCCTCCAGCGGCAGCCGTACGTTTTCGAGCAGCGTCATCGAGCCGAACAGCGCGCCGCTCTGGTACATCACTCCGATCTTGTTCAGGATCGCGCGCCGAGCCGCACCCTCGGCTGTGACGATATCGTCGCCCTCGATCCGGATGCTTCCCCCCATCGGCTGGTAGAGCCCGATCATGTGCTTGAGCAGCGTGCTCTTGCCGCTGCCCGAGCCGCCCAGGATGATGAAGACCTCGCCGCGATGGACGCTGAAGTTGAGGTCTTGCATCAGCACGTTGCCTTCGTACCCGGCAGTCAGGTGCTCCACGGTGATGATCGGATCGGCGGGCATAGGGTGTGCGTCAAATGTCGAGCAGATAGTAGACGAACGCGTAGATGCCGTCGACGACAACCAGCAGGACGATGCTCGAAACGACCGCACGCGTTGCGGATATGCCGACGGCGCTCGCCCCGGTCTGCGTCTGCAGACCGCGCAGGCAGCCGACACCGGCAATGAGGATGGCGAACACCGGCGCCTTCGCCATCCCGGCAAGCAAGTCTTTCACATCGACCAGGCTGTCGACCTCGTGCAGGAAGCTGGCAATCGGGATGTTGAAGGTGAGCATCGTCAGTGCGCCGCCGAGAATGCCTATCAGGTCGGCGAACAGCGTAAGCAGCGGCATCATCAGCACCGCCGCGATGATCCGAGTCACGACCAGAAAACGGACCGGATCGAGGCCCATCGTGGTCAGAGCGTTCAGCTCCTCGTTCACTTTCATCGTGCCGATCTCTGCGGCGAACGCGGCACCCGACCGCCCGGCAAGCAGGATCGCGGTCATCAACGGCCCGAGCTCGCGCAGGATCGACAGCCCGACCAGATCGGCGACAAAAAGCTCGGCGCCGAACTGGCGCATCGGCACCGCGGCCTGGAAGGCCAGAATGATGCCGAGCAAAAAAGAGATCAGCGCCACGATCGGCAGAGCGTTGACGCCTACCTGTTCACAGGTATACCAGACGTCCTTCCACCGGACCCGTGCCGGATGCTTGGCTGCAGACCACAGCGCGGTCGTGGTTTCGCCTATGAACGCGACCTGCGCGCGTATGTCGCGGCCGGTGATGGCCGCCGCGCGTCCGATCTCCGCAATGACGTTGATCCGCGTAACGTGCGGTGGCTCGACCGGCACTTGCATCGCCACGGGATCGAACTGGTCGAGCAGCGCCTGGAATTCCGGCCGCAATCCGGACAGCGATACCGGCGCATTCGCCGCGCGCGGTTGCCGCAGAAGGTCGATCAGCATCGCGATGCCCGCGCCGTCGCAATAATCGACACCCGATGCTTCGATGACGACGGCGCGTCCGGGAGCGGCAGCCAGCGCGGCGAGCGTGTCGTGCCAGACGCCGGCGATCGAATAGGCGTCGAGCCGGCCGGCGAGTCTCAACTCGCGGCTGCCCGCCGCGGCATCGGACACCGTCAGCGTCGCCGCCGGCGCCGATGCGGTCATCGCGCCTGCGGCAGCGGTCACTACAGCAGCTCGACCTGCGTACCGAAGACGCGGACGCGGTCGCCCGACTGCAGCATCGGTTGGTAGTTCTGCGTCACCGTGCGCACCGAGCCGTCGTCCATGCGCACGAGAAGTTCCCACCGCTGCGCGTTCAGCGAGGAGGGGCGCGACTGGTATGCCACACCTCCGGCTGCACCAAGCACCACAGTTCCCTGCTTGCTCAAGTCACGTCCCACCTGGTATTGCGTGACGCCCATCGGAGCGAGGTCGGAAGTCCCGGCACCGGTGGATGACACGGTGCCCAACCGCGTCCAGCTGTCCTTGGTCTCGGCCTGGCGAATCGATGTGATCGTTCCGCAGCGATCACAGGCTTCGGTCGGGGTCGGCTTCGGCGCGTTCGGCGGTGGCAGTGGAGTGCCTGTCTGCGCGGCAAGCGGCGACGCCGCGCCGGCGAGCAGGAGTACCGCGACTGCGCGGCGTGCAAGTCCTCGTTGGTAGGCGCGCATCATTCGGGCAACGTGTTGAGGTAGAACATCGAATTGAGCAGCGTACCCGGCTTGCCGAGCCCTCCGAGCCAGCGATAGAAGATGGCCTCGATGTCACCGCTTCGATAGACTTCGGTCAACGCGCGATTCACCGCCAGCCGGAAATCGGGGTCGTCGCGGCGCAGCACCAGCGCGTAAGGCTCGAACGAAAAATCGCTGTCCAGCAGGACGAATTGCGACGGATTCGAGCTGCGGGCGCGCAGCGATATCAGTACGATGCGATCGCTGGCATAGCCGACGACCTTGCCCGAAGCGAGCAGCGCGAGGCCCGCGGGGGGATCGGCGACCGGGACGAGCTCGGCGTTTGCACCGACGATGGCAAGCTCGCGCTTGAGCGCCGTCTCCGTGGTCGTCCCCGGGATCACTGCCACGCGCTTGCCGCCGAGATCCTTGAGCTGTGCCAGCTTCGCGTCGACGCTGGTCAGCACACTGCCTCCGTCGACGAATATCGGCAGGCTGAAGTCCACCCGCTCGTAACGCGAAAGCGAGATCGTCGTCGTGCCGCATTCAAGATCGACCCTGCCCTTGGCCACCGCGTCGAGCCGGTCGCCAGCGTCGAGCGGCGTCCATTCCATCCTGAGCTTCGTCAGCCCGAGCTGCTTCTGGATCCCCGCGGCGATGCGATCGCACAGCTCGACGCTGTAGCCCCGCACCGTGCCGTCGCGCTCCCGGAACGAGAATGGCGTGGCGTTGCTGCGATAGCCGAGGCGGATCACGCCGTCGCTGCGAATTCGCTCCAGCGTGCGCACCGGCTCGGTTGCGGCAAGCGCGGTGCCCAGGCACAGGGCAAGGCACGCCGCGATGCAAAGCTGGACTGGGCCGGCGCCAAGGCGACTCGACATCGTTCTCCCCCGATGGTGAGCCTGCAGGTGCCGCGAGTGGCCGACGGGCCGGCAGGTGCGTCGAAGTCTAGCACGCGCCGGCGCGCTGCTACACTCGCCCCGATCGCCGCTGACCGGCGTCAGTGATAGCCCTCGCTCGCCCGCACCTTGCCGCGAAACACCCAGTACGACCATCCGGTATACGCGACGATGATCGGCAGCAGGAACAATGTGCCGATCATCAGGAAGGCCTGCGATTTCGGCGAAGATGCCGCCGCCCAGAGCGTGACCGAGTAAGGAACGATCATCGGCAGAATGCTGATTCCCAGGCCCAGGTAGCACATCCCGAAAAGCCCCAGCGCGAGCAGAAACGGCGTCGCTTCACGGTCCGATTTGAGCGCACGCAGCAGCCAGACGAACAATGCCAGCGTGATCACCGGCACCGGCGAGAGCAACAGAAGGTTGGGCCAGGCGAACCAGCGGTGCTGGATTTGCGGCTGGATCAGCGGTGTCCACACGCTGACCATCGCGATGAATGCGGCGACCCCCAGCGCAAGCAGTCTTGCCTTGCCGCGCGCCCAGTTCTGCAGTTCGCCTTCCGTTTTCATCACCAGCCAGCAGGCGCCGATCAGGCCGTAGCCTGCGATCAGTCCGACACCGGCGAGCACCGCGAACGGCGTCGCCCATTCGAAGCTGCCGCCGCTGAAATGCCGGCCCTCGACGGGGATGCCCTGCACGTAAGTGCCCAGAACGATCCCCTGCGCGAAGGTGGCGACCAGCGATCCCGCGTGGAACGACCAGTTCCACAAGTGCTTGCGCGTCGACATGTGGCGAAATTCGAACGCCACGCCGCGAAACAACAACCCGATCAGCATGACCAGGATCGGGAAGTACACCGCTGGGAAGATGACGGCGAAGGCCAGAGGAAAAGCGGCGAGCAGCGCGAGCCCTCCCATGACCAGCCAAGTCTCGTTGCCGTCCCAGACGGGTGCGACCGAATCCATCATCTGGTCGCGGCTCGCATCATCCGGCGCGAACGGCGACAGGATGCCGACGCCCAGATCGAAGCCGTCCAGCAGCACGTACATGAACACTGCAAGGGCGAGAATGCCGGCCCAAAGCGGAACGAGATCGAGTGCCACTCGGCCCCCTATTCGACTTCCGCCGCCGACATCGGCCGGGCCGGCGTGCCTTGGCCGCGGCGCCCGGCGTCCGGCGCCTTGTCGACCGGGCCCGCGCGCAGGAAGCGCACCATGAAAAACCCGCCGATGCCGAAGATGAGGATGTAGGCGACGACGTACACGATCAGCGACGCAAGGACGTCGCTGCCGGCCAGCGATGGCGTGACCGAATCCTTCGTCCGCATGAGTCCGTAAACCGTCCATGGCTGCCGGCCCACTTCAGTCGTCACCCAGCCGGCGATCACCGCGACGAATCCCAGCGGCGACGCTATCTCGCATAGCTTGTGGAACCAGCGCGAACGATCGAGCTCGCCGCGCGCCCAGACCCACCAGCTGCACACGGTCAGCGCCAGCATCGCGAGGCCGATGCCAACCATCAGCCGGAACGAAAAGAACGGTATCGCGACGGGCGGACGGTCTTCTGGCTTCCACTCCTTGAGGCCTTTGACGACGCCGTCTGCATCGTGCGTCAGGATCACGGAGCCCAGCGCCGGGATGGCGACTTCGAAGCGATTGGCCTCGGCGCGCTCGTCGGGCCACGCGAACAGCAACAGCGGCATGCGACTTTGCGTTTCCCAGTTGGCTTCCATCGCCGCGAGCTTCGCCGGCTGATGGTCGCGCGTGTTGAGGCCGTGCAGATCTCCGAGCAGCATCTGCAGCGGCACCAGCAGCGTCAGCAGGCCGAACGCCATCTTGAGCATGATCGTCCCTTCCTCGCGGAAGCGGTCGGCGCGCAGGTGATAGGAGGCGACGCCGGCGACGACCAGCGCAGTGGTGATGAAAAATGCGACCGCGGTGTGCGTGAGGCGGTACGGAAACGATGGATTGAAAATCACCGCAAACCAGTCTTCGGCGAAAAACCGGCCATCGACAATGGTGTATCCCCTCGGCGTCTGCATCCAGCTGTTGAATGCGAGGATCCAGAAGGTCGAGAACAGGGTACCGAGCGCGACCATGAGCGCAGCGAAGAAGTGCACCCACGGTGGGACGCGGGCGCGTCCGAACAGCAGCACGCCGAGAAATCCCGCCTCGAGGAAGAACGCCATCAGCCCTTCGTATGCCATCAGCGGTCCGCCGATGTCGCCGGTCGCGTCGGAAAAGCGGCTCCAGTTGGTGCCAAACTGGAACGGCATGACGATGCCAGAAACGACCCCCATGCCGAACGAGACGGCGAACACCTTGAGCCAGAATTTGGACAGTCGCAGATAGACGGCGCGTGCCGTCGTCAGGTGCAGACCCTCGAGCACGGCAATGTATGCGGCAAGCCCGACGGTGAATGCGGGCAGCAGGATGTGCAGCGCGACGACCCAGACGAACTGCAGCCGCGAGAGCAAGACCGCGTCGAGTGACATTGCTTTCTCAGCCCGGACGGTTGCGAGCTGCCACTATAGCATTCGGCCGCAAATACCATCCGCGGGCGCGGCGGAATATAATGCCGACGCAGGTCCGATGAACCCCATGCATCCGGAGGGAGCAAGCCATGTCGAAGTCAAAAATAGCGCTCATCGCAGTCCATGCATTCGCGTCGGTCTTGCTGGCCGCGGCGGTGCCCGCGGCGCTCGCGCAATCGGATCAGACCGGCAAGGCCGAGAGCACGACCCCCCGTGCAAAGCCGACGCCCCAAACGCTGGTCGATGCCGCCGATCGAACGTTCGGCAATTTCATGCGCGACTCGCAGATGGCCTGGCTGCACAACAACATCCGTCGCGCGAAGGCGGTATTGATCGCGCCGGAAGTCGCCAAGGCAGGATTCATCTTCGGCGGCTCGGGCGGACGCGCGGTGCTTCTGGTGCGCAATGCCAAGACCGGCAGGTGGATGGGCCCGGCGTTCTACACGCTGACGACTGCGAGCGTCGGCTTCCAGGCTGGGGTGTCGGTCTCGGAAATGATGACCTTGGTCATGACCGACAAGGGTCTCAATTCACTGCTGTCCAACTCGTTCAAGATGGGTGCCGATGCAAGCGTTGCGGCGGGGCCGGTCGGCGCCGGCGCCCAGGCGGACGTAGTCACCGACCTCGTCACCTACAGCCACGCGAAGGGCATCTACGGCGGCATCAACCTGGACGGAACCGTGGTCGCGATTTCCGATGAGTGGAACGAAGCGTATTACGGCAAGAAGGGGATACATGCGCCGGACATCCTGGTTCGCGGTGCCGTGCACGCCAAGGGCGCGGACCGGCTGGCCTCCAGCGTAGCGCGCGCCGCCGGCAAGAAGTGAACGACCGGCGGCGCCTGGCCATCGTGGTCGAGCGCCGCCGCATGCGGTGCGCGGAACATCCGCGCACCGCCTCGATGGCGACTCTGCGCGGCTGACGCATGGACGCGGCGCCGGTTCCACGCCTGCAGCTTTCCGGCATCACCAAGCGTTTCCCGGCGGTCGTCGCCAACGACGGCATCGATCTCACGGTCATGCCTGGCGAGATCCACGCGGTGCTCGGCGAAAACGGCGCCGGCAAATCGACGCTCGTCAAGATCGTCTACGGCGTCGTCCGGCCCGACGCCGGCACGATACGCTGGAACGGCGAAGTACTCGTCGTCGACAGCCCCGCGAAGGCGCGCGCGCTGGGCATCGGCATGGTGTTCCAGCAGTTCTCGCTGTTCGAGACGCTCACCGTCGCGGAAAACATTGCACTGGCGCTGGACAAGAGCCGCGTCGGACGCGAGCTCGACACGCGGATTCGGGAGACTTCCACACGTTATGGCCTGGCGCTCGATCCGCGCCGCCACATCCACACGCTGTCGGTAGGCGAGCGCCAGCGCGTCGAGATCGTGCGCTGCCTTCTGCAGACCCCCGAGCTGCTGATCATGGACGAGCCGACGTCGGTGCTGACGCCGGCGGCGATAGGCACGCTGTTCGGCACACTCCGGCGCCTGGCCGACGAAGGCTGCTCGATCCTATACATCAGTCACAAGCTCGACGAGATCCGCACCTTGTGCGACCGCGCGACTGTCCTGCGCGCCGGACGGGTCACCGGCAATTGCGATCCGCGCCGGCAGAGCAGCGCCGATCTTGCGCGCATGATGATCGGCCACGACCTGCCGCATCCGCAGCACCGCGCCGCGGCCGCGCGCGGCGACGGACTGCTCGAAGTGCGCAATCTGTCGCTCGCCGCCGAAGACCCTTTCGGCACCGATCTCAGGGGCATCGATCTCAGAGTCGGCGGCGGCGAGATCGTTGGCATTGCCGGGATTTCCGGCAATGGCCAGAAGGAACTGATTGCCGCGCTGGCAGGCGAGCGCCTCATCGATGCGGCGGACGCGATCGTCGTCAATGGGATTCCGGCGGGCCAACTCGACGCGGCCGCGCGCCGGGCGCTGGGACTTTGCTATGTTCCCGAAGAGCGCGATGGCCACGGTGCCGTGCCGGAGATGTCGCTCGAAGAAAACGCACTGCTGACCGCCTACGGACAGCAGCTGGTCACGCGGTGGGGCCTGATACGGCAGCGCGCAGTAGGAGCGTTCGCGCAGGCGACGATCGCGAGGTTCGACGTCAGGACCGCCGGTCCCGGGGCGGCGGCGCGCAGCCTGTCCGGCGGCAATCTGCAGAAATTCATCGTAGGACGTGAAGTTCTGCAGGGTCCGCGCGTGATGATCGCTGCGCAGCCGACCTGGGGCGTCGACATCGGGGCGTCGGCCGAGATCCGACAGGCGCTTATCGATCTGCGCGATGCGGGTGTGGCCGTGCTGCTCGTGTCCGAGGAGCTCGAAGAGCTGTTCGAGGTCTGCGACAAGGTCGCCGTGATGACGCAGGGTCGCCTGTCGCCGGTCAGGGCGATAAGGGAAACCGACGCCGAGGAACTCGGGCTGCTGATGGGCGGATCGTTCGTCACCTCGGGGCAGCCGCCCTCGTTCGCGACACGCGACCCGCCATGATGATTTCGTTGGAGGCGCGGTCCGAGCCGTCGCGACTGATGGCCTGGGCGTCACCGCTGCTGGCCGCCGTAGCAACCCTCGTCGCCGGCTTTGTCCTCTTTTCGCTGCTCGGCAAGAATCCCGTCGACGCGTTCTTCGTCTTTTTCATCGAACCTGTCGCCACGCGGTACGGCATCGGCGAGCTGCTGCTCAAGTCGTCGCCGCTCATGCTGTGCGCGCTCGGCCTCGCGATCGGATACCGGGCCAACGTATGGAACATCGGCGCCGAAGGCCAGTTGACGATAGGCGCGATATGCGGCGGCGGCCTGGCGCTGTGGTTGCCGCAGTTGAACGGCGCGCTGCTGCTGCCGCTGATGATCGCCGCAGGCGCCGCAGGCGGCATCGCCTGGGCCGCGATTCCGGCGTGGCTGCGCACGCGCTTCAACGCCAACGAGATTCTCACCAGCCTGATGCTCGTCTACATCGCCGTGCTGGCGCTGTCGTACCTGGTCCAGGAACCGTGGCGCGATCCCGAGGGGTTCAACTTTCCGCAGTCGAGCCTGTTCGGGGACAACGCGATGCTCCCGCTGCTGTTGCCCGGCACGCGCCTGAACGTGGGCTTCCTCCTCGCCGTCGCGGTCATCGCGGCAGGCTGGCTGTTCACCGCCCGCACGCTGGCCGGATTTCGAATGCGGGTCGCGGGCCTCGCGCCGCGCGCAGCGAGCTACGCCGGCATCTCCACCGGGCGGACCGTGTGGATCGGCATGCTCGTCGGCGGCGCAACCGCAGGCATCGCAGGAGTCGGCGAAGTCGCGGGGCCGATCGGGCAGCTGCTGCCTTCGATATCTCCGGGTTACGGTTTCGCCGCGATCATCGTCGCATTCGTCGGTCGGCTGCATCCGCTAGGCATCGCTCTGGCGAGCCTGCTTATGTCGCTGCTTTACCTCGGCGGCGAAGCCGCGCAGATCGGACTGGAACTGCCTTCGGCGGTGACGCGGCTGTTCCAGGGAATGCTCCTTTTCTTCCTGCTCGCCACGGATGTGTTCATAGGTTACCGCCTGCGCTTCCGGCGCAATCCCGGCCCCGCAGCGGCTGCAGCGGAGAGCCTTGCCCGATGATCGATCATGCGATCACGCTCTTTGCGCTGACGCTCGCCGCAGGAACGGTGCTGGTATTCGCGGCGTTGGGTGAGCTGGTAACCGAGAAAGCCGGCGTGCTGAACCTGGGTGTCGAAGGCATGATGCTGGTCGGTGCGGTCGGCGCATTCATCGTCGCCGACGACACCGGGCACAACTGGCTCGGCGTCCTCGCCGGCACGCTGGCCGGCGGCGCGGTGTCGCTGATATTCGCCGTGCTGACCTTGTCGCTGATGGCGAATCAGGTCGCCGCGGGGCTTGCGCTTTCCCTCTTCGGGATCGGCTTGTCGGCGTTCGTCGGCTTGACCCATGTCGGACACGTCGTCGATCCGATCGCGCCGCTGGCGGTGCCGGTGCTCTCCGGGCTACCCGTCGTCGGCCGGCTGTTGTTCGGCCACAGTCCGTTCGTCTATCTGTCGCTGGTCCTTTTCGCGCTGGTGCAATGGTTCCTGTTCGGCACGCGCGCCGGCCTCATCCTGCGCGCGATAGGCGAGTCGCCGCAATCGGCGCATGCGATCGGCCACAAAGTCATCGCCGTGCGCTATGCCGCCGTCGCGTTCGGCGGTGCCTGCGCGGGCTTGAGCGGCGCCTACATGGCGCTGGCGTATGCGCCGATGTGGACCGAGGGCATGACCGCCGGACGCGGCTGGATCGCGCTGGCGCTGGTCGTGTTCGCGAATTGGAAGCCTTCGCGCGTTCTGGCCGGAGCGTATCTCTTCGGGGCGGTGACCCTGGTGCAGTTCCAGGCGCAGGCGATGGGTGTCGCCGTGCCCTCGCAATTCCTGGCGATGCTGCCCTATGTGGCGACGATCGTCGTGCTCGCGCTGATCTCGCGCGACGCGACGGCGATTCGCCTGAATGCGCCGGCATCGCTCGGTCGGCCGTTCCACGCCGATACCTAAAGCGCAGATGGGCACGCAGCATCGAGTAAAATGCCCGATTCCGCCGCCGGCACAACGCGCCGGCCGCGCGCAACCCGCCTCGGGAGAGACCATGTCCGTGTCGTCGAAGACCGTGTTATTCATCGTACTAGCTGTGTTCGGGGCACTTGCAACGATCACCGCATCGGCCGAAACGCCGCTCAAAGTCGGCTTTGTATACGTCAGCCCGGTCGGCGACGCCGGCTGGACTTCGCAGCACGACGCCGCGCGCAGGGAAATGGAAAAGGCGCTCGATGGCAAGGTCGTCACCAAGTTCGTGGAAAATGTGCCGGAGGGCGCCGACGCCGAGCGCGTGATCCGCGAGCTCGCGCAGAGCGGCTATCAACTGATTTTCACGACGTCTTTCGGTTACATGAATCCGACAATCAAGGTTGCCAAGCAGTTTCCGAAGACGTATTTCGAGCACGCGACCGGATACAAGACGGACAAGAACGTCGGCATTTACAACGCGCGCTTTTACGAGGGCCGCTACCTCGCCGGCATCGTCGCGGGACGGATGACCAAGTCGAACATCGCCGGTTATGTCGCGGCATTTCCGATTCCCGAAGTCGTGATGGGCATCAACGCATTCACCCGCGGCATGCGCAGCGTCAACCCGAATGCGGTGACCAAGGTCGTCTGGGTCAACACCTGGTACGACCCGGGCCGCGAGCGCGAAGCCGCCGACACGCTGATCTCACAGGGCGCCGATGTGCTGACCAACCACACCGACTCGACCGCCGTCGTGCAGGACGCCGAGGCGAAGAAGGTGTACGCGATCGCCTACCACTCCGACATGTCCAAATACGGTCCGCACGCGCAGCTGACCGCAGTCACGCACCAGTGGGGCGCGTACTACACGAAGCAAGCGCAGAATGCGATCGATGGCAAATGGAAGCCGGGGAGCATCTGGGGCGGGCTCAAGGAAGGCATGATCAAGATGGGACCGTTCAATCCCGTCGTCCCCAAGGACGTGCAGGACCTGGTCAACCGGACCGCGACGGAAATCGCCAGCGGCAAATTCCATCCGTTCACCGGACCGCTCTCCGATAACGAAGCTCATCAGCGGCTCGCCGCAGGCAAAGTCATCAGCGACGACGCCCTGCTGAAGATGGATTATTACGTCGAAGGCGTGCAGGGCAAGCTGCCGGCGACCAAATAGCGGCGCACCTGGTTGCCCGTCGCATCGATGGACGGACTTTCGCAATGAGCTTCGAGACATGGCTCGGCCGGAGCGAAACTTCGACCGACCTCATCACCGCTGCGCCGTTTGCGGCACTTTCGGCCACGCTCGACCGGCCGGCGCTGCGTCCGCCCGACGGAGCGCCGCTGCCGCCGCTCTGGCACTGGCTGTATTTCCTGCCGTTGTACAGGCAATCCGAGGTCGGACCCGACGGACACGCCCGTCGTGGCGAGTTCCTGCCGCCAGTGCCGCTGCCGCGCCGGATGTGGGCCGGCAGCGAATTGGAATTCCATCATCCGCTTTGCGTCGGAGACGAGGTGACTCGCGTCTCGACGATCGCGGCAATCAATGAAAAGACCGGGCGCTCCGGGCCGCTGGTGTTCATCAAGGTGCGCCACGAGTTGCGGCGAAACGGCGAACCCGCCCTTGCGCTGGCCGAAACGCATGACATCGTCTATCGCGAGGCGGCTCGGCCCGGCGCAGTCGCACCGCCGCCGGCCGCCGCGCCTGATAGCGCCGCGTGGGAGCGCAAGGTCGTTCCCGATCCCGTGCTGCTGTTTCGTTATTCGGCCCTGACCTTCAATGGCCACCGTATTCATTACGACCGCAGCTACGTCACCGAAGTCGAAGGCTACCCGGGCCTGGTCGTCCACGGCCCGCTACTCGCAACTTTGTTGATCGATCTGGTGCGCGAACATCGGCCGGACGCTTCGGTCGTGCGCTTCGCGTTCCGGGCGTCGAGCCCGCTGTTCGACATCGATCCCTTTTTCGTTTGCGGCGAGCCAGCGAGCGACGGCAAGACGGTGCGCCTGTGGGCGAAGGATCATCGCGGCGGCCTGGCGATGGAAGCCACGGCGATCGTCGCCTAGAGACTTATCTCGTGCAACCGCTCGCCGGCATCACCGTCGTCACGCTGGAGCACGCGATCGCCGGACCGTTCGCGACGCGGCAGCTCGCCGATCTCGGGGCGCGGGTCATCAAGATAGAGCGTCCGGGCGTCGGCGATTTCGCGCGCGCCTACGACGAAAGGGTGCGCGGCCTCGCCTCGCATTTCGTCTGGACCAATCGCTCGAAGGAGAGCCTGACGCTCGACGTCAAGCATCCGGAAGCGCGCGCGATCCTGCAGCGGCTGGTCGTCGATCACGCCGACGTCGTCGTGCAGAACCTGGCGCCCGGCGCCGCGGCGAGGCTTGGCCTGTCGTACGCCGCGCTGTCGGCGGCCAAGCCGGCGATCATCGTCTGCGATATTTCGGGTTACGGCGCCGATGGCCCGTACCGCGACAAAAAGGCGTACGACCTGTTGATCCAGAGCGAGGCGGGCTTTCTGTCGGTGACGGGAACCGAAGCCGACCCGGTGAAAGCCGGTTGCTCGATCGCGGACATCGCCGCCGGCATGTACGCATACACCAATATCCTCGCCGCGCTGCTCGAGCGCGGTCGCACCGGACGCGGTTGCCACCTCGATGTATCGATGCTCGAATCGCTGGTCGAGTGGATGAGCTACCCGCTGTACTATGCGTTCGATGGCGCCGAGCAGCCGCCGCGAACCGGCGCGAGCCACGCAACGATCTACCCGTACGGGCCCTTCCCTGCCGGCGACGGCAAGACGATCATGCTCGGACTGCAAAACGAGCGCGAGTGGTCGACGTTCTGCGAGCGCGTGCTGATGCGCCCCGATCTCGCGTCCGATCCGCGCTACGCGAGCAACTCGAGGAGAAGCGCGGCGCGGGAGGAATTGCGCCGCATTATCATCGACGTATTTTCCGGCCTGACAGCCACGGAAGTCCTGCGCCGGCTGGACGATGCGCGCATCGCGAATGCGCAGGTGAACGATATGCACGACGTCTGGCGGCATCCGCAGCTTGCGGCGCGGCGGCGCTGGCGCGACGTAGGCTCGCCGTCGGGCCCGATACCGGCGCTGCTTCCGCCGGGAACCGATGACGAGGCCGATCCGCAGTGGAGCGCCGTGCCGGCGCTGGGTGCGCATACCGACAGCATCCTGACGGCGCTCGGCTATCCGGTCGAACGGATCGCCGAACTCCGCGCCGACGGCGCGATATGATCTCCCGCATGCTGCGCGGCCGGAGCGGTTGCCGTCCTCGCGCCGATCTCGCCTTCGGAGCAAAACGATGCCCTCGACCCTGATCGACTCGACGATCCTCGGCAACCTGGTCGGGACCGAAGCAATGCGTGCGCTGTTTTCCGACGACAATCGCACGCAACGCTATCTCGATGTGGAGGCCGCTCTTGCGCGCGTGCAGGGGCAATTGGGTGTCATTCCGAAGGCGGCGGCCGCCGAAATCGAGCGCAACTGCCGCGTCGACCGTATCGACATGGCGAAGCTTCGCGCGCAAACCGAGCGCGCCGGCTCGCCGATCGTCGGCGTGGTGCAGCAGCTTGGCGCGCTGTGCGCCGAGCCGCATGGTCGCTACTGTCACTGGGGCGCGACCACACAGGACATCACCGACACCGCGACGGTGCTGCAGATGCGCGACGCACTCGCGCTGATCGACATCGAACTCGCCGCCGTCGCCGATGCGCTGGCCGGGCTGGCGCTGCGCTACCGCGATACGCCGATGGCTGGGCGCAGCCATCTGCAGCAGGCGGCGCCGATCAGCTTCGGCTACAAGGCTGCCAGCCTCCTTTCCGCGATCGAGCGCCATCGCGCGCGGCTCGCCGAGCTTAAGCCGCGCGTCCTGGTCGGCGAATTCGGCGGCGCAGTCGGCACGCTTGCCGCGCTCGGACCGGAGGGGCTCGAGGTCCGCAGTGCGCTGATGCACGAATTGGGACTCGCGGAGCCCGATATCAGCTGGCATACGCAGCGCGACCGCATCGCCGAGGCCGGTTGCTTTCTCGGCCTGGTCACCGGCACGCTCGCCAAGCTCGCCATCGACGTCAAGCTGATGATGCAGACCGAGGTCGGCGAGGTTGCCGAGCCGTTTACGCCGGGTCGCGGCGCCAGCAGCACGATGCCGCAAAAGCGCAACCCGGTCTCGAGCGTGTACTTGCACGCCTGCGCCGCGGTCGTGCGCCAGCATGCTGCGCTGCTGCTCGAGGCGATGGCGGCGGATCACGAGCGCGCCACCGGTCCCTGGCATATCGAATGGATCGTGCTGCCGGAAGCATTCGTGCTGACCGCCGGCGCACTGGTGCACGCGCGAACGATTGTCGACGGTCTGCAAGTCGACGCCGCGCGGATGCGCGGCAACCTCGATCTGACGCATGGACTGATCGTCGCCGAGGCAGTGATGATGGGGCTGGCGCCGCATCTGGGTCGCGAACGCGCGCACGACCTGGTCTACGAGCTTTGCCGGATGGCGATCGAGCGGCAGCGTCCGCTGCTGGACCTCTTGGCCGAGACTGCCGAGGTCACCGCGCATCTGGATCGACAGCGTCTGGCCGCACTGTGCGAGCCCGCGAACTACCTGGGATTTGCCGGCGAGATGGTCGATCGCGTGCTTGCCGCCCGCGCCCGGCACTGAATGCGCCGCCGGATGGGCGGCGCAATGGTCCCCCCTACACGATCCGCTTGAGCAGGCGCAAAGTCGCCTCGAAACGCTCGCCGTAGGGCGGATACAAGAGTCGGCCCGGTGTGGCGCGCGATTGCGCGAAGACGGCCTTCTGATGGGAAAACGTCAGGAATCCGCGCTCGCCGTGATACGCGCCGTAACCGGATGCTCCGACGCCGCCGAACGGCAGGTTCTCATTGGTGAAATGCCAGAGGGTGTCGTCCAGCGTCACGCCGCCGGCGATCGTCCGCTCCAGAACCCGACGTCGCTCGGCTGCGCTTCCGCCAAACATGTACATCGCCAGCGGCCGCGGTCGCGCGTTGATCCTCTCGATCGCCTGGTCGAGTGTGTCGTAAGTCTCGATCGGAAGTATCGGACCGAAAATCTCCTGCTGCATGACGCCCATCGTGTCGCTGACGTCGAGCACCAGCGCCGGCGGCATGCGGCGCCGTCCACCCGCCGCGGAGCCGCTCGATGCACCAAGCTCGATCACTCGCGCACCCTTGGCCCGCGCGTCGTCCAGGAGCGCGGCGAGTCGTGAATAGTGCCGCTCATCGATGATGCTGGCGTAGTCCCGATTATCGACCGGCGCCGGATACAGTCGGGCCACCGCACGCTGGAGCGCCTGGGTGAGCGCTTCGGCGCGCTGGCGGGGAATCAGCACATAGTCGGGCGCGATGCACGTCTGTCCGGCGTTGAGCAGCTTGCCGACGGCCAGGCGCGCCGAAAGCGCGGAGAGGTCGGCACGGCCATCGATCAGCGCGGGCGATTTTCCGCCGAGCTCGAGCGTCACGGGCGTCAGATTTTCCGCGGCGGCGAGCGCAATGCTGCGTCCGACCTGGGTCGATCCGGTGAACAATAGATGGTCGAACGGCAGGCGGGCGAACGCGGCACCGACGTCCGCACCGCCGTTGACCACGGCGAGCTCCTCCAGTGAAAAGTAGCGCGCGACCAGCGAGGCCAAGAGCGCCGACGCGCACGGAGTGATTTCGCTCGGCTTGATCAGCGCGCGATTGCCCGCAGCGAGCGCGGCGACCGCCGGAAGCAGAGCGAGCTGTACCGGGTAATTCCACGGGCTGATGATGCCGACCACGCCCAGCGGCTGCCTCTCGATCCAGCTCCTCCCCGGCCGCAGATATAGCGGCGTTGGCGCGCGCCGCGAGCGCATCCAGTCTGCGAGATGCCGGCTTGCGTGGCGCAGCGCAACGTCGACGACGAACAGCTCGGTCAGCCGGGTTTCCTGCGGAGGACGGACGCCGAAATCCTCGGCGATCGATGCGACAATTTCCGGCTCGTGGCGATCGATCAATGTCGCAAGCCGGTCCAGGCGATCGCGCCGCACCGCGTGCGACGGATACCGCTCCCGCGAAAACGCCGCCCGCTGCGTCGCGTACAGCGCGGCGACGTCGGCAGCCGTCGATGCTGCCGAACTCATCGTATGCTGCATCGTCGGGTCATGCTCACCGCTCCTGCCGCGCCGCGGCGATCGCGTCGAGCAAGGTCGGTGGGTCGTGCGCTCCGGAGACGGCGATGCGGCCGTTGAAAATGAAAAACGGCACGCCCTGGACACCGACGCTTCGCGCCTCGCGATCCTCCGCTGCGACCACGTCGCATCCCTCTTCCGATTCCAGCATCGCTCGTACTTCGGCCGGGTCGAAGCCGGCGGCGCCGGCCGCGCGCACCAACTCCTCGCGGTCGCCCAGAAAGCTGCCGTCGATGAAATAAGCGCGGAACAAGCGCTCGACCAGCGCGCTTACCGCGTCGAGGTCGCCCTTCGCCTGCGCCCAGGCGATCAGCCGGTGCGCCTCGAGCGTGTTCGGCTGCATGACGATTCGCTCGAACGCGAACGGTATGCCGACCTCGGCGCCTACCGCGCGTACCCGCGAATAGACTTCGGCGGCGCGATCGGTGCCGCCGAACTTGGCCGCAAGATAGCTGGTGCGCGGCATGCCGCCCGAAGGCATGTCCGGATTGAGCTGGAATGGATGCCACCGCACGGCGATATCGAGCGCAGGCTCGCGAGCCTTGATCTCGCTGAGTGCCGCTTCGAGCTTGCGTTTGCCGATGTAGCACCACGGACAAACGACGTCCGAAATGACGTCGACCGCAAGCGTGTCCGAAGGCGGGTCGGCGGCGGGGCGGCTGATCAAGGATTCGAACCGGGAAACGAGGAGTTGGGCGCGACCATTGTAGTACCGCCGCCGCGATTCGTGCGCGACGCACTCGACACGACGACGGCAATAGGTTCAACTGTCATCCCGAGCCGATGCGTTTTTCCTGCCGATCGTGACCTCGCCGCAGCGCTGGGACATTTTCTGCTCGGTCGTCGACAACTACGGCGACGCGGGCGTCGCGTGGCGGCTCGCGCGGCAGCTGGCCGCAGAATATCGATGCGACGCGCGCCTGTTCGTCGATACTCTACCGGTGCTGGCGCGGATCGCGCCGGATGTCGATCCCTCGCGCGAACGACAAAAAGTGCAAGGAGTCGACATCCTCCGCTGGAACGGCGCGGATCGTCCGATCTCGCCGACAGCGCCCGGCGCGGCGGTCATCGAAGCGTTCGGCTGCGGCCTTCCGTCGTCATATCTCGACGCGATGATCGCTCTGGCGCCGCGGCCCGTCTGGATCAACCTGGAGTACCTGTCGGCCGAGAGCTGGATCGAAGGCTCTCACGCCCTGACATCGCGTCATCCGCGCTTGCCTTTGCAACGGCATTTCTACTTCCCGGGATTCACGACGGCCAGCGGAGGTCTGCTGCGCGAGGCGGGCCTCCTTTCGCGCCGGGACGCGTTCCAGGCCGATCCCGCCGCGCGCGCCGCGTTCTGGCGCTCGCTGGGCGTCGCGCCGCCGGAAGGTGCGCTCGCGATCTCGCTGTTCTGCTATCCGAACCGACATCTGCCGGCGCTGCTCGATGCGTGGGCCGACGGCGATCTGCCGGTGTGGTGCATCGTGCCCGAAGGTGTCGCCACGGGCGAGCTCGATCGATGGACAGGCGGTGCCGTTCCGCATGCGGGACAGGTTCTCGCGCGCGGCCGCCTGTCGCTGGCCGGCATTCCTTTCCTCGCTCAGGACATCTATGACCGTTTGTTGTGGGCCTGCGATGTCAACCTGGTGCGAGGCGAGGACTCCTTCGTCCGCGCGCTATGGGCGGCGCGCCCATTGATCTGGCAGCCGTACCCGCAGCCCGATGACGCGCAGCTGGCGAAGCTCGATGCGTTTCTCGCGCGCTACGGGTCGGGAATGCCGCAGCCAAGCGCGGCCAGCTTCAACGCGTTTCATCGGGACTGGAACGATCCGGTGGAGGGCAACGCGTCGGTCGATCGGACGTGGGAGGCGTTTGCCGCCGAATTGCCGGCGACGGGCGGCCACGCGCGACGGTGGACGGCCGAGCTGGCAACCCAACCGGACCTCGCGGCCCGGCTGGTCAGGATGGTCGAAGGACTGGTATAATTTCGGGTTTCGCGGGCCACGCTTAGCCCGCCTTTTCAGACAACAACCATGCAGGTGCAGCCATGAAAACCGCGCAGGAAGTCCGCGCCGGCAACGTCATCATGATCGGCAAGGATCCGATGGTGGTGCAGAAGGCCGAATTCAACAAATCCGGCCGCAATGCGTCGGTCGTGAAGATGAAGCTCAAGAACCTCTTGAGCGGCTCCGGGACCGAAACCGTCTATCGTGCCGACGAGAAATTCGACCTCGTGCAACTCGAGCGCAAAGAGGTCACTTATTCGTACTTCCAGGATCCGGCGTACGTCTTCATGGACGCCGAGTACAACCAGATCGAGGTCGACCGCGAGAACATCGGCGAAGCGGTGCACTATCTCGAGGAAGGCCTGCCCTGCGAGCTCACCCTGTATGAAGGCAAGCCGATTTCGGTCGAGCTTCCAAACAGCGTCGTGCGCGAAATCACCTACACCGAGCCGGCGGTGCGAGGCGATACCTCGGGCAAGGTGCTGAAGCCGGCCAAGCTCGCCAGCGGCATGGAAGTTCAGGTGCCGTTGTTTGTTGCGACCGGCGACCGGATCGAAATCGATACCCGCAACGGCGAGTACCGCCGCCGCGTCTAGGTTTGCATCCGCGCTAATGCAAGGGCGCCCTCGGGCGCCCTTTTTTGTTTGGCCTCCGCGGCTTGGCGCTGCGATCAATGCCGTTGTCATATTGCGGGACGGGGCACGTGCCCGTTGCCGATAACAACAGAAGGGGCAGGCGGCCGAGCAGATTTGCGCGCAATGGGCTCAACGCTATACTGGGTACCGCAGCCTGGACCCTGGGAACCGATCGGCGAACGGATTCTTGAAGCTGGCCGGCTGACTCGGGAGCATCTCGCCCGTGGCACTCGCCGAGCAGCAGTCTTTGAAGAAAGACTGGGGGATAGGTGCTCTTGCGCAAGGTTTGGCTCGGAGAGGCCGGGCCCGACGCATTGCTTGCCCTTAAGCGGCGACTGGGCGGGGCTTTGCTCGCCGCTGACTCGGACAGTGAGCGGAATATCGCGCGCGAGCTCAAGCCCCGGCGCATCTTGGCCAGCATAGCCTTGGCCGCGGCGTTTGCGCTGTGCGCCAGCCCCGAGACCGCTCGCGCCGCTTCCGTCGGCTCGTCGACGATGAAGGTGACGGCGAACGTGCTTCCGTATCTTCGGCTGCAGGTGGTGAAGCAGGTGTCCACGCTGAATGTCACGCCGGAAGACGTCGCGCGCGGCTACATCGATGTGCCTGCGGCGACCGACCTAATGGCCAGGACCAACGATCGGAACGGCTTTGCGCTGAGCTTCGATGCGCGCTCCAATGTGTTTCGCAAGGCGCAGGTCACCGGCCTGGCCAGCGGACTCGAGCTCGGCCCCGAGGGCGGGATGGCCCATCAGCCGTTCGCCGGCAAGCAGATGCTGATGCGGCTGAGCTACCGGTTCTTCCTGGCTCCCGAAGTCGCGCCCGGCAGCTACCCGTGGCCGCTACAGATCTCCTCGACGGTGATGTACTAGCGGGTCTTCCGGCAATTCCGTGGCAAGCCCCCGCGCGCTTACGGGTTTACCGACATGACCACCGTGTCTTTGTAGTTGCCGACCGGGGCGTCCTGGCCCGGATCGATCTTGCCGAAGACCGCCACCGGGGTGTTCAGCCCCGCCGGGATGATGACTTGTGGCGTCGTCCCCGCCGTGCCATCACCCCAGAGATTCGAGAATCCGCCATCCTTGTAGATGTTGTAGTTGAGCCTGCCCGTGTTCCCTGCTCCCTGCTGCGCCATCTGCCGTCCCGCGATCGTCCCCGACGTCGCCGATTGCCCGATGCCCACTGTGAAATTCGCCAGGCCGCCGCTGCCACTGCAGCGGATCGTCGCGATCCCGGAGGTCGTTGTCGGTGCCCCCACGAAAACGTCGTAGGGGGGAAAGCTGAGCGTCGGCAATGCCGTAATCGAGCAAATGGAGGCGCCGAACGCCGGGGCGGCGGCAGCGATCAAGGCTGCAGCGATGCACGCTCTAAGGTTGCATTTCACAATAGACCTTTCCGACGTTGAGCGGCATGCGCGCATTCGCCGCGACGTCCATGGTGAGGTGACACGACCCACCATCCGCGCGGATGTCGGCGCCGTAAGTGCCGGGCGCCGCATCCTCGATGTAGAACGCGCCGTCGGCCGCGGTGAACAGTTGCAGTTGCGAGGTCCCCGACGCCAGCACGGCGTCGATGCCGCCGAGCGGACGTTCGTCGCGCCCGCGGCGGAGCATCAGCACCCCGCTCAGCGCCCGTTGCGGCCGCAGCGCGAAATCCACCAGCACGCCGCCGCGCAGCGCCGGCACGACGATGACGCTGTTCTGGCCGATGATGGTGTCGATCGGAACGGTGTTGGCATCCAGTGTAAACCTGTTCTCCACGTATGAGCCGACGGTCGGGGCGAGCAAGGTGCCGTCGGGCCCGCTGCGCCCGGCATCCTGGCTGTTCTGCCGGACGCTTACGCCTTGCAGGTCGCCCGTTTTGATAATCGCGAAACTGTCGTAGATCGGCCGGGTGAACTTGCCGACACCGCCAACGTAGGCGAACGCGCCGCCCACCGATGCCTCCGCCGCCGTGGTATTGGCGCCGCTGCCGAACAGACGCGACATTCCAAGCGTGTATTCCAGCTTGTCGGTGTTGAGCTGGACCTGCGGGCGGATCTGCTCGACGCCACCGCTGCGCTGCACGTCGACGCGGTAGCCGAACCCCGGACCGATCGGCGCCGGGCGTGCGACCTCGACATCGTATTCGGCCCCGTTGCCGGGGGTACGCTGGACCCGCGCGGTTGCGTTCGTGCGGTCGTCGAAGAAATAGCTGACGCTCAGCGCGGCGGCCACGCCCGATGGCGCACCGGCCTGCCCGCTGATGTGGCCGAACGTCGTATCGATATTCCAGTGGACGGACGTCGAGATGTTGTAGCGCAGCGTATAGCTGTTCTGGCGGCTGCCGTCCTGAAAGTCGCTGCGCGTCGCCGTCGCGGTGAAGGTGCCGAATCGCGGCGAGCTGTAGCTGACCTGGACGCCGGCATCCTTCAAGGGTACGAATTGCGGCAACAGGGGCGTAGGCGGCAGGAAGCCGCGCTGCAGGTGCCGGTAGTTGAGATCGAGTCCGAAGCCATCGGCCGTGTACGAATACAACACGCTCGCGCCGCCGGCAACATGGCCGGTCTGCTGCGGACGGGCGGCGGCGCCTTCGACGCCGAGGACGCCGAATTCGCCCAGCCGCACAGTCGCATCGGCGCCGGCGGTCGCGTAATCCGGCGTGCGGTCGGCGTGTGCGCCGAGAGTGAACGCATCGGTCAGGCCGACCCGATGTGCCGCGGCGAAGCCGACGCCATGGTAGCTATCGCTGCCGACGCCGGTCTCCGGCCGCACCATGCCGACCGCGTACGTAAACTCGTCCAGGCCACCGCGCAACAGCCTGTCGGACAGGTAGGTCGTGCTGCTCGAGCGCTGGAGGACCTGTCCCGACGGATCGCGGACCAGCACTTCCACGCGACGCAGACCCGCGTAGCGGGTAATGTTGTCGAGCTCGAAGCTGCCCGGCTTGACGGGCGCGGTGTAAACGCGAATGCCGTCGACGTAGACCTCGACTTCTCCCGCGACCGGCGTCGCGCCGATGAAACGCGCGGTCGGCGTAGTGATCAGGCTCGGGTCCATCCCATACGCGCGATAGAAGCCGACGCCGCCCAATTGCATGGTCTGGCCGAGCGCGCCGGTCGATGCCCCCTGGTCGCCAACGATAAAGCGCGCGAGCTTTTCGTACCAGTCATAGGTCAGGTTCGTTCCCAGCCGGGTAAAGCCGCTGCCGGTTGCATCATTCAGATAGTTGGTCTGATTGTCGAACAACCAGCGGTCGTAGCGGACAGCGAGCTCGGTGTTGACGCCGAAACTGCTGCGCTGGTGCTCGACGCCCGCCCAATTGAGTTGGTAGTTGAAAAATGCACTGTTATCGTAGGTCGGCGTCACTTTCGGCGCGGCCGTCAGATCGAGGCGCTGCTGCCCGAATACCGCCGGATCCGCGACCAGGTCGATGCGGCCTGCAGCTTCGTCGATGACGACGGTCATCTGCTTGAGCGAGCGCAGTACATGGTAGGGCCGGCCATCGACGGTAGCGACTTCACCCACGGCATCCTGCAATCCGAGCTGGCGCAGCTCGGTATCGGCGATCAGCCAGCGATCGCCGTCCTTCATGACGAAATGATCGCCACGCGCCTGCCCGTTGATGGTGATGGTCACGATCGTAGGTACCGGATCGGCGCTCGCCGTGACCGCAACCGCGACCAGCGCCGCGGCGAGAATGCCGCGCCATCGATTTCGGATGGGGCGCGCCACGGCATCAGTGCTGGCACACATCGCTCGCCGCGGCGCTTGCGGCCAGGACGGTGCGCGTGGCTTGAATGCGAAGGTCGACCGCGGTGCCAGTGCAGGCATCCGGCGGGATGGCCAGATCGTAGCGCCGCGTCGCTCCCGGCAGCAGATACCAGGACGAGACGTCCTTCACGGCGATCCCGTTGGCGGTGATCGTCTCGACGTTGAAATGCACGTTCCCGCTGTTCTTGATCTGAAGCGTAACCCGGCCGGGCTTGCGTTCGACGATTTCGGCGACTCCTGCGATGCGCTCCGATCGTGGCGCAACGAACACCGGCACACCGAACTTGATGACCACCGCGATGGTCGCGCCCCCCGCTTCCGGGTTGGCCGGCGCCTGCTCTTCCAGAAAAACGCGGTAGCTGCGCTCGACATCGCCGGGTTCGCGCACAGTGCCGATGCGCACGATGCGCGGCTCGCCCGTCTCGACCCGCAACAGCGGCGGCGTGACCACCAGGTCGCTGGTCGGCGTATAGATGTCGCCGCCGTCGGCGTTCTGTGTCCACAGGGACGGGCTGTTCTTGAACACCAGCGGGTGGTCGTCCTCGCTGGTCACGGTGACAGCTCCGATGCGCAAGCTCGCGCCGAAATCGATGCGGATCGGCGCGACGCTGAACCGGCCCGCCAGGGCGGGGGGCGGGGCGGCCAATAACAGAAACGCGAGCGCGAAGCGCAGCATCGGGTGCAGTCTACTCAGGGCGCGCTAGTGGAGCCACAAAAAACGAAACCGCCGGATCGCGCCGGCGGTTTCGCTGTTGCAACGCTTTCGATCGGTCACGGATTGACGGCCATTTGCACCGTGTCGGTATAGCTACCCACCGTGGCGTTGATGTAATCCGCGTTGAGCACGCCGCCCGTGACGGCGAAGGTGATCGCGGTCGACTTGCCGGCGCCGGTACCTGTCGCTGCAGCGGGCAGAGTCAATGAGTACGGCATCAGGTCGGTCGCGCCCGGGCCCTTCATCCGGCGGGTCGAGTTACTGGCATCGTAATTGTTGCCGTTCCCGGCAGTCACCGTGTAGCTCGAGCCCTTCGTGCACCAGAAGCTGATCGTCGAGCTGCCCGAGCCGGGAGTAGCGTTGTTCGGATCGAGGCTGCCGAAGTCCAGCGTCGGCGTGCTGTTGAATTTGCAGCTGCCGAGGACAGTCGCTTGGACCGTCATGTTCGACGTATCCGCGGCATAGGCTGCGCCGACTGCGACAAGGCCGACGCTCATTCCGAGGGCGGCGGCGAGTTTCGTTGCTTTCATTTGATGCTCTCCCTTTAAGGATTGGTCGAGGCTTCGTGCCGCCTCGGAAAGTGGGTTCCTTAGCTTGGCGGTAACCCTTAAAGCAACGGCTATGCCACGCTGGGAGTAATCTACAAACCGTACTTTCATGTCTCTGATTCAGGAGGGCTTTATCGTTTTTCGACAAGCCAAAATCGATGCTTTCGTAGCCCACAGACAAGCCCATCGCTGCGCTTGGGACGCTTCGCTCCAATCGAATGTGACAAACATGACAGCCGAACGGGGCCGGCGGGAAGCGCGTTCTGGGCGACGGCGGATCAATCAGCACCTTTCTGGCCGTGGGCCGCGCCGCGGCGTGCACTCGCGATGGCGAAAGCTCGCGGCGGCGTCACGCCTTACGCGGCAGCGCGGAGGGCGCCGGTCGACCGGACTTGCTGCCCGAGCGGCGGCGCCCACCCGTCATCTTCGCGTGAGGCGTTGGCGCCACCACGGGCCGTGAGCCTCCGGGCGGAACGTCTCGCATACCGCGACTATGGTGCTCCGACGGTCCCCCGCGGCGCGACAGATTGCGCGCCGTGACAACCAGCGCGACATGGGTCAGCGCCTGCGGAAAGTTGCCTAGCTGCCGCCGGGCGTCGGGGTCGTACTCTTCAGCCAGCAGACCGACATCGTTGCACAACCCGAGCAGGCGCTTGAACAGGCGCTCGGCTTCGGCATGCCGTCCGGCGAGGCTCAAGTGATCGGCGAGCCAGAACGAGCACGGCAGGAAAAGTCCTTCGCCCGGTGGCAACGCATCGACCTCCGGCAGGTTGCGGTAGCGCGCAACGAGGCCGTCGACGACGAGGTCGCGTCGGATAGCCGCCAGGGTGCCGCGCACCCGGGGATCATCAACCGGAAGAAAACCGACGACCGGCAACAGCAGCAGGCTCGCGTCGACTTCGCGCGAGCCATAGTATTGGACGAAGCTGTTGCGCGCGGCGTCGTAGCCCTTGCGGCAAACCTGGGCATGGATCCGCGCGCGAAGCGCTCGCCACCGCTGGACCGGCGCGGGCAGACCGTACTGCTCGACCGCCCTGATCGCACGATCGACGGCGACCCAGGCCATGACCTTCGAGTGCGTGTAGTGCCGCCTCGGTCCGCGCATTTCCCAGATACCGTTGTCGGGCTCGGACCAGCTCTTCTCCAGGTAGCGCAAGAGCGCGCGCTCGAAGTTCCAGGCGTCGGCGTCCGGGTCGAGGCCTGCGGTTCGCGCGAGCTGCAGTGCCGCGATCACTTGCCCGTAGCTGTCCAGCTGCGATTGGGTCGCGGCGGCGTTGCCGACGCGCACCGGTGCGGAGCCCTCGTAACCGGGCAACCATGGCACCGTGTATTCGGTTAGCTGGCGTTCGCCTGACAATCCATACACCGTCTGCATGTCCTCAGGCCTGCCGGCGGCGGCACGCAACAGCCAACGTCGCCAGGCCTGAGCCTCTTCGCGGTAGCCAGCGAGCAGGAACGCGTAGAGCGTAGAGGTCGCATCGCGTGGCCAGCAATAACGGTAGTCCCAGTTGCGCACGCTGCCGATGGCTTCCGGCAGCGAAGTCGTCACCGCGGCGGCGATGCCGCCGGTCGGCGCGTAAGTCAGCGCTTTCAGGGTGATCAGCGAGCGCATGACCGGCTCGCGCCAGCGCCCATCGTAAGTGGATTGGTCGCTCCAGGCTCGCCAACTCCGCGCGGTCGCGTCGACCGCCGCGTCAGCGTCGATTGGCAGCGGGCGGGGCAGATGCGAGGCGAAATGAGTCAGGACGAAGGCAACACGCTGGCCGCGCGCGACGGTAAACGAGGCAACCGTGGTGAATCCCTTGCCGTGCAGCGGCACAGCGCAGCGCAATTCCAGCGATTCGGGGCCGGCGGTCGCAAGCAGAGCCCCGTCGACGCGCCGGACCCAAGGCACAATGACGCCGTAGCCGCCGCGAATGACCAGTTCCATGTGCATCCGAACGCTTCCGCGCAGACCCTCGACGATGCGCACGACGTCGGTGCGCTCCTCCCAAGGCGGCATGCAGTCGACGATGCGCACAGCGCCTGCGGCGGTGTGAAAGTCGGTCTCGAGCACCAGCGTCTGGTCGCGGTAACGGCGCTGCACCCGGCGCACAGTGCCGCGCGGCGCGAGCAGCCACCGCCCGTGATCGGACGTGCCGACCAGCGCCGCGAAGCAGGCCGGCGCATCGAAGCGCGGAGCGCAAAGCCAGTCGATCGAACCGTTGCGCCCGACCAGCGCCGCGGTGCGGTTGTTGCCGATCATTGCGTAGTCTTCGATCCGCATCGCCATCCTGGTCTATCCGTGTTCTTCTTAGGATGCGCGGACGCCGCCTACCGTTCCGCCGGCGGACCGTCCGCAGCACGACTCTCCCGCGGCGGCCGGCGGCGCCTTGCGACTTCGTTGGCCGCGCCGGTCGCACGCGCTATAGTTCGGCGCCAGCCCTCACCCGCGAGCAGGGCCGGGAGGAGCTCGACATCGCGATCATCCACGAGGAGGCCACATGCAAGCAACCGCTGCCATACCCGCGATCCCAGCGACAGCCGCGTCGACGCGAATCTGGTACCGCCTGGCGTTACTGTATTTTGTCACCGGCACGGGATTGGGTGTCTATATGGGCGTGTCGCAGGACCACACGATGTTTCCGGTGCACGCGCATCTGAACCTTCTCGGCTGGGCCTCGCTGGCGCTTACCGGATTCATCTACGACCGGTTCCCTGCCGCAACACGGACGCGCCTTTATCCGGTGCACTTCTGGGTATATAACCTCACGCTGCCGACGGCGATGCTCGCGTTGGCATTGCTGTTCAAGGGTAACGAAGCGTTCGGGCCGGTCGCGGGAATCGCCTCGATCGTCCTGTTTGCATCGATCGTGACCTTTGCAGTCAATGTCTGGCGCAACAGCGACTCGTGATCGGCGGTGATGAGTCGTCCCGCTGCCGATGGTCCGCCCACGCTTGAAGTCGCCGGCGCGGTCGCCACGATCCGGTTGCGCCGGCCTGCCGAGCACAACCGCATCGATCCGGACGATGTCGCGGTCATTCGCGGCTACCTGGACAACGGCAAGCTCTATCCGGCGGCGCGGTCGCTGGTATTCACCGGCACCGGAGACACGACGTTCAGCTCGGGATACACCGTCGATGCGATCGTCGGCCGTCTCGACCGCAATTTCGAGCAGCTGCTCGATGCCATCGAGCGGTTTCCGCTGCCGACGATATGCGCGCTGAACGGCAGCGTCTACGGAGGAGCCACCGACCTTGCACTGTGCTGCGATTTCCGGCTCGGCGTGCGCGGCTCGCGCATGTTCATGCCCGCCGCCAGATTCGGGTTGCACTACTATCCGGGAGGGCTCCGGCGCGCGGTGGCGGCGCTGGGTGCGGCGCAGGCCAAGCGGATATTCCTGACAGCGCAGACGATCGACGCCGACGAGATGCTGCGCATCGGATTCCTGACCGAGCTGCTCGACCGCCGCGATCTTCCCGGGCGGATCGACGCCTATGTCGCTGCGCTGGCCGAATGCGAGCCGGGCGTCGTCCAGTCGATGAAGCGGCAGATCGACGCGATCGCGGGCGGCGATCGCGCGAATGCCGAATCTCGCTCCGCATACGAAGCCTCGCTCGGATCGGACGAATTGCGCCGGCGCCTGGCGCGGACCGGGCGTCAAGGCTAGAGGTTCATCGCATTCCTACGCAGATGTCGGCGCACGCCTACAGCAGAATCGGCGATCCGCCGATATCCGCCGGCCGATGCTCAAGCATAATGCGGTCAGGCAGGGCAGATCCAAACCTACCGGTCGATTGCCTCAGGTTGACCGGGCGATCTGATCCCTGCCCTTTCCATTTGTCCTTCGCCTTCGACGACCCGCCGCCCCGCGCGCGCCGTATACAGCCCGCTTGCCACTCGATCCACGGGCAACGGCGATAGAATGGATGACTCCTCCGACGCTGTCGCGAACTTCCCGCCAGAGCAGCGCGCCATCCGGGACAGCTGCTTCCATCCGGCGGGCACATTCATCGAGTTCAAGCAGGCAGAGATCGACCAATCCGTCTGCAATCGTTTCGAACAGCAGGTCGCCAAATATCCTGGCCGAATCGCCGTCAGGACCACAAGGCATACGCTCACTTACGACGAGCTGAATCGAGCCTCCAACCGGATCGCGCGTGCCATCCTGGATCGGTCTGCCGCCGTGCAGCAGCCTATCGCGGTGCTTTTCGACCATGGCGCGCCGTTCGTCATCGCCTCGCTCGGCGTATTGAAAGCCGGCAACGTCCAGGCCACAGCAGGATGCAGGCTTTCGAGTTCGACCCGTTTGACGATATCGCGCTCGGCCAGGACGGCTGCTGGCGCTGGAATTCCAACAAGAAGGCGCTGCACACATTCGTGAGAAGCTACTTTGAATCAAGAAACGAAGACGGCGCGCCGGAGTGATCTACCGGTTGACCGGACGATCTGATCCCTGCTCTTTCCATTTCAGCTGGCCAAACGCTCCGTCAGGCCAGTCTGCTCGTCACGATTCGATCGATGCGCCGGGCGCGCCGCGGCGCGATCGCGGCATGAGCGGGGGCGGCCCGCTTCGCGGCGCGGTTGCTGCTATCGCAAGACGCGTCGCGAACTCGGCAACCGTCGGCCGCCGGAAGAGCTCGATGGCGTCCAGGTCCAGCCCGAGCGCAGCGTTCATCCGCACCACCGCCTGCGTCCCGCGCAACGAGTCGCCGCCGAGCGCGAAGAAATTGTCATGTGCCCCGATGCGCTCGATGCCGAGCACCTCGCGAAAGCTTGCCGCCACCAGCTGCTGCAGCGGACCGTCCGGCGGCGTGAACTCGATGCGCATCGCCTGCGCCAGGACGTCGGCGAGCTCGCCTCGACAGAGCTTGCCCTGCGCATCCCTCGGAATGCTATTCACCAGCACGATACGGCTGGGCACCTTATGGACAGGCAAGCGCTCGAGCGCGGCATCGCGCAATTGCTGCGCGCTGACGGCCGCTTCCGGGCGAAGGACGATCGCCGCCACAACGTCTTCACCCAGAGTCGGGTGGGGCACGCTGAAGCAGGCTGCATCGGCTACGCCGGAGTGCGCCATAAGCGCGGCATCGACTTCCGCCGGTAACACCTTGGCGCCGCCACGATTGATGATTTCCTTGAGCCTCCCGGCAACGAAAAGGTAGCCGTCGGCATCGACGTGTCCCAAGTCGCCGGTTCGGAACCAGCCGCGGTGAAACGCCCGCCGGTTGCCTTCGTCGTCGTTCTCGTAGCCTGTGAAGACCGTCGGACCGCGAACGACAATCTCGCCCGTTTGCCCGGCCGAAAGCAGCGCGCCGTCATCGCCGAGAATCGCGACCTCGCACGCAGCGGGAATGCCGACCGAGCCGGCTCGGCGCTCCCCGGGCGGCAGCGGATTCTGCGCAATCGTGCTGGTCTCGGTCATGCCGTAGGCGTGAATCGCGGGGACGCCGAATGCGCGCTCAAGGCCGTGCTGCACTTCCGCGGTAAGCGCACCGGTGCCGCAGAGGATGAAACGCAGCGAATGCCCGGCGACGCCGCGGCGCAGGGCTTCGTCTAGGATCGCACGGTGGACGGTCGGGGCGGCGCCGTAGAAGGTCGGCCTGAATTCATCGAGCAGGTCGAAAAACATGGCCAGATCGAAACCCGGAGTGCAGACGACGCTGCCGCCCGCCGTCAGCACTGGAAAAAGACTGCGGCGAATACCCGCCGCTGTCGTCAACGAGGAGATGCAAAGGCCGCGATCCGCAGCGGTCAACTGCAGGAGCGGCATCCGCGACAACGCGCCGCTCACCAGGTTTGCGTAATCGATGGGCACGATCTTCGGCGCGCCCGTCGAGCCGGACGTGTGCAGGATCAGCGCAACCTCGTCGCGATGCGGCCCCCTCCGTGCTACATCGGGACGCGGATCTGCCGTGGCAAGGTCGAACGCGCCGGCAGCCGCTCCGCGACGCGGCGACAAGGCGATGATCTGGACACCGAGCGAGGCGGCGGCACGCCGTGCTGCCACGTCCTGGCCGCGGGTGACGATCACCGCATCGATGCGCATGCGATGGAGTAGCGCGACGCAGCTTGGCTCGTCGATCGACGGGTCGAGCGGCGCGCAGGTTGCTGCCTCGGTGACCGCGTACAGCGAAGTCGCCATTTCGGGCCCATCGGGCAACACCAGCGCCACGCGGCTGCCGCGTCCGATGCCAATCGCTGCAAGCTCCGCTGTGGTCGAATCGATCAATACGGCGAGCGCGCCGAAAGTCAGCGCCGTGCGACCGGGCGCGAGTATTGCCGGCGCGTGCGGGTGTCGCGCGGCTTGCAACGCAACCAGACCTGCGGGCGAAACGGGCGCAGCCGCGCCCTCGCCACCGCCATTCGTTGCCACTGGACTCCCCCGCTGCGCTGCCGTACCCGATGGAAAATTCCACCGGTACACGGGCGCGCGTGTAGCACCCACTCACGCGCGAATCCGAAAGGGTTTGCGCAAGCTGTCCCCGCGAGCATTGCATCATTTTTTCCTGCGCGCAACGTCGAGCGATCGAATCGCGGCCGTGCCGGCCAGCCGTCATCGCAACGCCGCGGCTTTCCGTGTAGCATTTGCGCTTGTTGCGCGCTTGCCGCCACATCCGGATCTATCGATAACGACACCATAGCGAAAATCGCGAACCGGTGCTTTGCAACGATCGGCGTGCCAGAACCAACGATGGATACCGTATTGGAATTGCTTGCACTGCAAGCCCGCACGCGCGGTTCAGCGCCTGCCATACTGGCGTTGCACCAGCCGCACCTCGGTTACCGCGCGCTATCCGAGCGCGTCGAGGTCGCGGGAGCGGAGCTCGCGGACATGGGTCTCGGTCGCGGCAACCGCATCGCGCTCGCGCTGGGCAACGGCCCCGACACCGCGGTTGCCACGCTCGCCGCGATGAGCTGGTCCGCCTGCGCGCCGCTGAACCGTGCGCTCGGCAACGATGCCGGCGCCGCGATTCTGTCGCAACTGCGCATCGATGCGTTGATCGCAGCCGAGGGCGATGAGTCGCCGCTGGTCGCTGCGGCGCGAGCCCTTGGCCTGATCGTCGTTCGCCTGCGCCGGATCGCGCAGGAGGCCGCCGGCACGTTTGTCCTGCGCGGCGAATCGACTCGCGCCGCGACAACAAGCTGCGCGCCGCGCAGCGACGATCTGGCGCTGGTCATGCAAACCTCGGGCACGACCTCGAAGGCGAAGATCGTGCCGCTGAGCCACGCACTGGTACTGGCCACCGCACGTCAGGTTGGACTGGTCACCGACGATCGCGTCTTGTCGGTAAGGCCGCTGTTCACCAAGGGAGCGCTGGGAATCGACCTGTTCGCGCCCGTGGTTGCCGGTGCGAGCACCGTGATAACGCCGGGATTCAACGCGTCGGATTTCGTCGGCTGGCTGGACGAGTTCCGGCCGACGTTCTATTCAGCCAGCCCCGCGATACACGCCGCAATCCTGGAGGCGGTCCAGCAACGCAAGCCCGCGCCTCCGTGCTCCCTGCGTTACGTTCGATCGAGCAGCTCCGCGTTGCCCCGGACCATCCACTGCGGCCTCGAGGCGGCGTTGGGCGTGCCGGTCATCGAGGGGTATGGCATGACCGAGAGCGGCCTCATCGCGCAGAACCCGCTTGCGCCCGGCAAGCAGCGCGTGGGATCGGTCGGCATACCACGCGATATCGAGGTCGCGATCCGTGACGCGGGTGGACAGACTGTCGCGCCCGGTGCGATCGGAGAAGTGACGGTGCGCGGCCCCAGCGTAATGAGCGGGTACGAGGACAACCCCGAAGCGAATCGGCTCGCCTACTATGACGGCTGGTTTCGAACCGGAGACCTGGGCTACTTCGACGGCGATGGCTACTTGTTTCTGACCGGAAGAGTCAATGAGATCGTCAATCGCGGCGGACTGAAGGTCTCCCCGGCGGAAGTCGACGAAGTATTCACCAGCCACCCGGCGGTGCTGGAAGCGGTTTCTTTTCCGGTCCCGCATGGCTCGCTCGGCGACGATCTTGCGGTCGCAATCGTGCTGCGCCCTTCTGCGGCGGCGAGCCCGCAGCAATTGCGCGATTTTGCGATCGAGCACCTCGTGCCGCACAAGGTGCCCAGCGTCGTCGTGCTGGTGCCTGATCTGCCGCGTAACGCGTTGGGCAAAGTCTGGCGGCGTGGCCTTGCGGATACGCTGCGCACCGCGCTGCAAAGTGCGTATGTCCCGCCGCGCGACGACGACCAGCGGATGATCGCTGCAATTTTCGCCGAGGTGCTCGGCCTGCCGCGCGTCGGTGCGCTCGATAATTTTTTCGCCATCGGCGGCGATTCGCTGCGTGCGGCGCAAGTGCTCTCACGCGTCGAAGCCCGGACCGGGGCGCAGATGGAGATGCTGTCGCTGTTCAAGGCGCCGACAGTCGATCGATTGGCCGAGCGGATGCGCGCTGCCCTGCGTGAAGGGCACCGCCTCGATCAGCCGCCTCTCGTAACGCCGCGTCACCGCCGTCCCTCGGCATGAGCAGCACCACCGTTCCGTCGCAGCAAGACGACCGCCGGCGCGCGGCGAAGCGATCGTGCACCCGCGTCGTCGCGCTGCTGGCGTTCGTCGTCGCTCCGATGTCGGTGTCTCACTTCGCTCTGGCACAGGACTACCCCGTCAAGCCGGTCAGGATCGTCGTCGGCCAGAGCGCCGGGAGCGCAGCCGATGCGGTGGCGCGTCTGATCGCAGACTCGTTGTCGGGCGTGTGGCAGCAACCGGTCAACGTCGAGAACAAGGGTGGGGCCGCGGGCACGATCGCCGCCGACCTGGTTGCGAAGTCGCCCGCCGATGGATACGCATTGCTCCTCGGCGGCCAGGGCAATCTCGTCATCGCGGCGACGCTCGACCCGGCGTTGCGCTACGATCCGTCGCGCGATTTCGCGCCGATCGCTCGCCTTGCGAGCACGCCGTTCTTCCTGATTACCAGCGCCGGCGTTCCCGCGAAGACGCTACCCGAACTGGTCGCGTACGCCAAGGCGCATCCCGGCAAGCTCACCTATATCTCATACGGTGATGGATCGGTCAGCCGGGTCGCCTTCCAATGGCTGGAGACTGCCGCCGGCATCGACCTGCTGGAGATACCCTACAAAGGCTCGGCGCCTGCGACCGCCGACCTGCTGGCCGGCAGGGTCGACATGGGCCTCTACGACTTTTCGGCGGTCGAGCAACATGTGAGCGCTGGCACGTTGCGCATGCTTGCCGCCATCGGCGCGACGCGCGCCACTTCGGCGCCCGACGTGGCGACCGTGGCCGAGCAAGGCGTGCCCGGCTATGCGATCGAAGCCTGGTATGGGCTCCTCGCACCGGCCGGCACGCCGCCCGATGTCGTAGCCAGGATCAGCGGCGCGATCGATGAAATTCGCCGCACCGCCTCTTTCCGGCGACGCCTCGCCGATTTGAGTTACGAACCGGTCATCGATACGCCGGTCCAGTTCGCCGCGGTCATCCGCTCGGATATCGCCAGGTATGCCGAGATCATCAAGCGGGCCGGGATCGATGCGCGACGCAACCCGCGAGGCGCGACGCAATGAGCGAGCGCCCATCGCGAGCCGTGATCACCGATCCCGATCCCATGCCGGAGACGAGCGCCGATCGCAACGATCATCGAGCCGCAGCGGGTGATTCGTACTCGGAGATCATGTCCTTCGGGCAGCAGCGTCTGTGGGTCCTGGACAAGCTGCTGCCCGACCGGTCGGTGTACAACACGCCAACGGTCCAACGACTGATCGGTCGGCTGGACGTGGCGGCGCTGGAAACCAGTATTGGCGAAATCCTGAATCGCCACGACGTGCTGCGCACGCGCTTCGTGGTCATCGACGGCGAGCCACGACAGCTGGTTGCCCCGCCCGAACCGCTGCGCCTCCAGATCGATGACCTTTCGGCGCTTTCCGCGGACATGCGCGAAGGCGAAGCCCGGCAATTGGCCGAGGCGTTCTGTCGCGTGCCGTTCGACCTCGAGCGCGGTCCGCTGTTCATCGCGCGGCTGCTGCGGCTCGGGGCCGATCAGCACTGGCTGCTGTTGAACATGCACCACATCGTCACCGACCACTGGTCGAGTTCGATTTTTTCCCGCGAGCTCGCAGCCGTGTACGAGGCGTTCGATCGCGGGCTGCCCTCGCCACTGCGGGCGTTGCCGGTGCAGTACGCCGATTTCGCTGTGTGGCAGCGCGAATGGCTGCAAGGTCCGGTGCTGGAACGCCACCTCGATTACTGGCGAGGCGCACTGGCCGATTTGCCCGCGCTGGAGTTGCCGTTCGATCGGCCGCGGCCTGCCGTGGCGAGCGCGCGCGGCGGTCGCGTGCGCTTCACCATCGACCCAACGCTGACGTTTGCGCTGAAGGCGCTGGCACTGCGCGAAGGGGCGACGTTGTTCATGACCTTGCTGGCTGCGTTTCAGCTGCTGTTGCAGCGGTACAGCGGACAGGACGATATCGCAGTTGGCGTGCCGATCGCTGGCCGCAGCCGTCCCGAGCTCGAGGGGCTGATCGGCTTTTTCGTCAACACGCTGGTGTTGCGTGGCGATCTGAGCGGCGATCCGTCGTTCGTCGACTATCTGGCGCGGGTGCGCGCGTGCTCTCTCGACGCCTACGCGCATCAGGATATGCCGTTCGAACGGCTGGTGCAGGAGCTCGCACCCATCCGCGACCTGTCCCGCAATCCACTGTTCCAGATCTCGTTCTCGCTGCAAAATGCGCCGCCGCCGCGCTGGGGTCTGGCCGGTCTCGATGTGCAGGCGGTCGAGGGCCTCGTCGATAGCAGCGCGAAGTTCGATCTCTACCTCTCCGTCACCGAAAGCGCGGGCCAGCTGCAGGGACGCTTCGAATATGCCTCGGCGCTGTTCGACCAGGCGACTATCGAGAACATGGCCGCGCAGTGGTCCACGCTGCTAGCGGCGATTGCCGAAAATCCCGGCGAGCGCATCTCCGATCTTTCGCTTCACAGTCCATCGGAGCGCGCGCGACTGCTGGCGCAGTCGAATCGTGTCGCGCCCGACTGCTGCGACGCCTCGGTCGCTGAGCTGTTTGCGGTGCAAGCCGCACGCACGCCGGGCTCGATCGCCGTGCGCGAGGGCACAACGACGCTGAGCTACGCGGAGCTCGACGCGCGCGCGAATCAGCTGGCGCGCTTTCTAGGCGCACAGGGCGTGCAACGCGAGTCCCTGGTGGCGGTCGCGCTGGAGCGCGGCATAGAGATGACGGTCGCGCTGCTCGGCATACTCAAGGCGGGGGCTGCCTATTTGCCGCTCGATCCGGCGCTGCCGCGCCATTGGCTGGCGTCGATGCTCGAAGACGCCGGACAGCCGCTGGTGGTGACGCAACAGCGATTGCTCGATGGCCTGCCCGTTGGCGCAGCGCGCGCATGCTGCATCGACCGCGACTGGGCGGAGATCGCCCGCAACGATCGTTCGGACCCAGGCACCCGCGCCACCGGTGGCGATACGGCGTACGTCATGTACACGTCGGGCTCGACCGGGCGGCCGAAGGGCGTCGTCATCCCGCATCGTGCAATCGTCAGGCTGGTCACCGGCACCGACTATCTGCAACTCGACTCGGGAGACGTCGTTGCGCACATCGCCAACCCCGCCTTTGACGCGTCGACATTCGAGATCTGGGGCGCCCTGCTCAACGGCGCACAGCTCGCCTCGATTTCGTATCAGACGATGCTGTCCCCGGCCGCGTTCACCCGCGCGCTCGACGAGCACGCGGTGACGGCGATGTTCGTCACGACCGCACTTTTCAACCAGCTCGCCCGTGTCGCGCCCGAGATCTTCCGCGACCGCGACGTGTTGTTCGGCGGCGAAGCGGCCGAACCGCACCGCGTAGCGACCGCTCTCCGCGACGGCCGTCCGCGCCGGCTGGTACACGTTTACGGCCCGACGGAGACAACGACATTCGCGACTTGGCACGAGGTGCGGCACGTGGCGGACGATGCCGCCTCCGTGCCGATCGGGCGGCCGATCGCGAACACAGAGGTGTACGTTCTCGATGATAAGCGCGAACCGGTGCCAGTCGGCGTCCCCGGCGAGATCTACATCGGCGGCCCGGGCCTGGCCCGAGGTTATTTCGGTCGGCCCGATCTAACCGCCGAACGTTTTGTTTCGCATCCGTTCGACTCCGCTCCTGGAGCGCTCCTGTATCGAACCGGCGACCGCGCGCGCCTGCGCGGCGACGGCGCGCTCGAATTTCTCGGCCGGCGTGATCGTCAGGTGAAGATCCGCGGTCATCGCATCGAGATCGAGGAGGTCGAAGCGGCGCTGCAAAGGCTGCCGCAGGTTGCCCAGGCCGTCGTGCTCGTGCATGGCGATGCCTCCGACACGCGGCAGCTGACCGCCTACATCGTGCTCGCGCCAGAAGTGCAGGCGACACCCGCCGACCTTTGGGCGCAGCTCCGGCAAACGGTGCCCGACTATATGGCCCCAGGAGCGATCGTGATGCTGGTCGCCATGCCGATGACGCCCAACGGCAAGATCGACCGCGCCGCGCTGCCAGCGCCGGGCGACCTGGCGCAGCTGCGTACCGGCTGGCACGTTCAGCCTCAGGACCCGCTGGACCATATGCTCGCGGCGATCTGGGAAGAGCTGCTCGGCGTGCGCGACGTCGGTATCAGCGACAATTTTTTCGATCTGGGCGGCCACTCGCTGCTCGCGGCCCAAATGATCGAGATGATCGAGCGCACGTGCGGGTGCAGGCTGCCGCTTACCACGCTGTTCGCGGGGCCGACGATCGGGGATCTTGCGCGGGCAATTCGGAACAGCGCACTCGAAGACCGCGCACCGCTGGTCGCGCTCAACGCGACCGGCACGCGCCCGCCGTTCTTTTTTCTGCACGGCGACTTTACCGGCGGTGGTTTTTTCAGTTACGGGCTGGCGCGCGCACTCGGCGACGATCAGCCGTTCTACGCGGTGCATCCGCATGGCTTGATCGACCCGGCCATTCCGGACTCGATCGAGGCGATGGCTGCGGAGCGCCTGCCGGCAGTCCGCGCGGTGCGACCGCGGGGTCCGTACGTACTGGGAGGTCATTGCGCCGGGGGCATGGTCGCACTCGAGATCGCGCGACAGCTGATGCGCGAGGGAGAGGAAGTATCCTGCGTGCTGATGATCGATACTGTCGCGCCGCGTCCGCCGAAGCTCGTCTTTCCGGGCGTCAGTGTCGGTGCCGATATCCAGCGCGTCCGCCGGCGTTCCGCCGCGGCATTGCCAGCACACGATCCGCCGGGCAGCGCACTCGCGCTCTACCGCGATGTGATCAGGAAATACGTTCCGGCGCCATACGCGGGTCGCGTCGTCGTGCTGCGTCCCGAAAACCATCCCGACACGCGTCCGGCGATGGGTTGGACGGCGTTCGTACGGGACGCGGAGACGGTTGTTGTGGCCGGTGACCACCACACGGTGATCACCCGGCACCTCGATGCGACGGCGGCGCAGGTGCGTAGCTGTCTGCAGATTCCTATATAGCGGCGCCTGAGGGTCCGCGCCGCCTCCTCAACTTCATCTTACTGGGTGCCGTTGACAACCAGGTTGTCGGCGATGAATCGCGCATCGTCGCCGCGATAGATGATGCAATCGTTTGCGCCCGGCGCGTGAGTCAGCGTGCGCATTGGAAGACCCGGGAAGCGCTGGCTGACCCATGTGATCTCCGGACCGCACACGGCCGCGCTGAACAACGCGACGTTCACGTCGATCGAGGGATCGGGGTCGCCGACGTGCCAGACGACCTGCGCCTGTCCATTCGACAGGACGATCATTGCCTGGCTTTGTGCAGCATAGAAGCAACTTGACGAGAGGGCGAGGGCCAACAGCATTCGCATCGCGTTCATTTTGTTTCCTTCTCTTCCGTTGGGCGCATCCGGCGCCGTGTCCTCGATCGAACGAGGCTCCCAATAGCGTCGCCACTATTGCGTGCGCGAGCATAGGCATCAATCGGCCGGCGGATGATTGCTTTGTAAGACAGGCGCGCGCAAGCGCGGCAGGCGACGAGGCGACGTGTCGGAGAATCTAAGGCGACGCGTAGGAGAAAAGCCCCGCGGCAGACATTTCGCCTGGTAGGCGCGTGTTTCTCTCAGGAGCTTCTCGCCTGCCCAGGCAACTTAATTCATCACAGGTTCTGATTACCCGCCCAAGCCGATATACGAGCCGCGAGCGGGAAGCCGCCGGCGCTTCGAGCTAGAAGCGGCTGCGCGAGTCGCTGAACGGACCCAGCGGATATTGCGGGCGGTCTATCGACGGATGCCAGGAGACCGGCGTGCCCAGAACGGCGATGTCGCCCGCGGCATACGAATCGAGCAGCTTTTTCGCGCGCATTTCCGCATAACGCCGTGCATCGGCTGGCCAGTCGAACAGCCGATCCGAAAAAGTCGCTGCGTACCCGAGACCATGCTGCACAAACGTCACCCCGCACAGCCATCGGATGCGTGCATTCCTTCGGCTTTCCCAGACCTCGAGGTGAACATCGAAGCCGCGATATCTGAAGCCTTCATCCATGGCTGGTGCCGCGCGTGCTTACCCTGACGGGCCAATTCTGCCATGCGCAATGTGAAACCTTCAAGTCAGGCGGAAGCGGCACGAAATTCCCTGAGTATCTCGTCCATGACCCAAGCGGTGCGCGCTGCGCTCGTTCCGGTGCTCGGACAATGCCCGTGTCCGTTAAGCTCGGCGACGATCGTCTCGATCAGAGGCTGGTGCACATGCGGCGGATCGCCGATTGGAAAGTCCTCCACCTTCTCGTCACGGACGAGGCGGATTGGCACCGGCTGCGAAGTCGAGAACAGCAACCGGCCCCGCTCGCCGACGATCTCGTTCATCTCGTAATCCTCGCCGGCGGCGTAGCACCACATGCCGCAGCCCTGGACGCCGGACCGGAATCGGTATGCCGCCACGACCGTATCCTCGGCACGATAGGCCCCGGACTGGTTCGATGCGACACCGCGCGCCTCGGCGATCGGGCCGAACAAGAAATCCAGAAAATCGAGCGTGTGGCAGACCGCCTCGAAGAAAAACCCTCCGCCGCTCTTCGCAGGATCGATGCGCCACGGGAGCGCATCGCCGTCAGCGATTTTCGGGGCGCGCGCAAACTGGCGCGAGATCACCATGCGCACCGGTCCGATCGCCCCACCTTCCACCAGGTCCCGGACCTTGAGGAAACGCGGCAGCGCGCGGCGATAGTAGCCGACCCACAGCGGCACAGCGGCGTCGCGGCACGCCTCGATCATTTCCAGGCACTCGGCATGCCGCATCGCCATCGGCTTTTCCACGTAAACCGGCTTGCCCGCGTGCGCACAGCGCAGCGTGTATTCGCGATGACTGTCGGTCAGCGTCGCGATATAAACTGCGTCGATGTCCGCGGCCTGGATGATGGACTCAGCGTCGTCGGACCACCGCGCGACGCTGTGACGGCGTGCGTAGTCGGCGGCAAGCGCACCGTTGCGGCGCATGACCGCGACCAGCGACGAGTGATCCGCCTTGTAGAATCCCGGCCCGCTTTTCACTTCGGCGACATCGCCGCAGCCGATCATGCCCCAGCGTATCGTCTTCATCGTTGTCGGGCTCCCTTTGGAAACTGGACCATCTTGCCAGAGGCGCGCTCGAACGCATCGCGCCGCGAAAGCAATTTCCGCTGCCCGGCGGAAATAAGCGGGTAGTGACGCCTGCGTTCGAGCTGGTCGTGCAATTCCCAGCATCCGTCGGCGGTTATCCACAAACCGGGATCGACGCGGCGCAGGTCCAGCGGCACCGCGTAGCTGCGCAATGTCTTGCGGCCGCCGGCAGTCGAATATTCGTGAAAGTACGAGATCGCAAGTTCGCGCAGGCTGCGGTAGATCGGATCGCGATACCGAAGCGCGACGCCATTCGATTTCGAGATCGCACCCCAGCACGCGCCGCGCCGAAACAGCGCGACGACGTGCGGATAATCGCTCGCGTCGCAGTCCAGCCGCATGACTCGCGGCGGTTCGCCCTGCACCCAGAGCGCGCAGGCAGCGAGCAACGCGGCTTCGATGCAATGCGCACGGCGATAGGCAAGGACCTGGCGGACCGAGAATACCGTCTCGCCGCCGATCTCGTGGTTGATGGGCAACGCGTTGACGAAAGCCTGGATCTGCTGCGGTGTGCGCAGACGACGCAGGATCGCGTATTCGAGCTTGTCCAGGCCGAGGTCCTCGCGGCTGGCGAGCCGTTTGGCGATTCGGGAACTCATCGGCGTCAGTATAGTTAATAACGCGCAAAGCAAAACGTTGATCGACGCCCACATCGCGTCGAGAAGCTCGGCGCATCCCCTTCGGATGGCCGGTTGAATGTGCCCAGCATTTTCACGCCGCTGAAACACACGGCGGCTAGCCTCTTCAGCTCGCGGTCGGCCAAAGCACGCGCTTCCGTGCAGGCGCGGGAGAACGCGCCGGCCTTCCTCTCGAACCGATTTGACGAGGCTAAATGGAGACAGCTCTGGCAGTCGAGACCTTGGCGAGACCGACGGTGCGTGCGGAAACCGTCTCTCCAGCGCCTCCATGCAACGTAGTGATTCTTACTGTCGGCTGGACCGGAAGTTCGATGCTCGCCGGATTGCTCCGCGCCGCCGGCTTCTGGACCGGAACAACGGTTCGCAATACCGACTACGACACTTTCGAGAATGCCGAGCTGGTTCGACTCAATCGGAAACTGCTGACGATGGCAGGTATCGGCGAAGGATACGCGACACATTTTCACCCGGGGTGGTACGCCAGGGTCGAGCGACTCGCGCATACGGTGAACCGTTCTCAGTTCACGGCATTCATCGACGAGTGCGGGCGCCATGCCCCGTGGTTGTGGAAGGGACCGGCTGCGCTAAGGCAGACTGGTTTGCGGAAGGCGCGGGTCGAACCGCGACGCCTGCTCGCCAACCATGGTGTGCGCTCTATTGCCGAGGCTCTCCGTCAAGCATGGCGGCGAGCTTCTTTATCGCGGTCATCGCACTGACCAATGCGGCGCAGGCATCGCGCGATCTGGTCGCCGACAGCACCATCGCGTCGCCAGGAAGGTTGGACTCGCATTCGAGATCGATCTTCAGCGCCGCCAAGGCGTCCATGACCTTGTACAGCTCCTTGCTCACTCCCAGCTCCATGTTCGCGCCCCCCCGGCGACCGCGTCAACCCTGGCCGTTACGAACCTCAGGATCAGCCCGGATTGACGCTCGGCCTCGTCGCTCGGCCGCCATCTTGTTGATTAGCTCTAGAGCCTGATGGCCCTGGGTCGACTTGTCAAAGAAATACGACGCTCCCAGCAGAAAGCTGCGCTCCCGATCCTCAGTGGCCGCATGGTTGGTAAAAACCACGCCGACCGCGCCGCGGGCCACGCCACCGGTCTGGAGCGCGTCCAGCACCTCGAATCCCGAGCCGGAGGCGAGCACGAGATCGATCAGAATCAGATGGGGTTTTAGCTCTTGAAGCTGGTGGATCGCTTGCCGCGCGCTATCGGCGGCGCCCACTAGCTCGCCGCCGGCCGACTCGATCGCCGAGGTCAGAAGTCGCCGGATGATGTCCGAGTCCTCGACGACATAAACCTGCAACGGCGTGGCGGCTCTGTTCATGGCTGGGCTCAAGGACGGCCTCGGACGATCGTACCCACTGCCACCCGCAGCGCGCACCCGCCTACCATACGGCCACCGGGTCGATGTGTATATCAGCCTATATCCGACAGTTGCGTAGGTGATCGGCCTACATCGCCAGAATGGGGAGAGCGCGAAACAGCACATTATCGGTGCGGTGGAATACTGATTTGACATCTTTTTTATTCGGTCCTTAGGCTATCGGGCATTCGACGATGGATTACTCGAAAGGCATCACCGCCGTGCGACGATCACAACCCTCCAATGGTGCGGCACCGGTCCGCATCTCAGCAGGTGCTCTCCATGTGGCCCCGTGAACGCAGGCAGTTTCGGCTTGGCGGTACCAAGCATCTGGACTGCGTGGTGCGTGAAGCGCGTTGCAAAGCTGACGCATCCACCTTTCGCGAGACGCTGGAATTGACGTTGCAGCAGGAAATCGCGCGCATGAGGGACTTGGGTGCGAGCCCCGATGCGATCGCGGCATTTGAAGCCGCTGCCGAGGTCCACGTCGCATTGTGCGGCACGGGAGCGGGTCACAAGGACGCGGATAGCGTGGAGCAGTCGTCCGATAACCCCGGCAGGAAGAACCGCTGAGCGATCCGCCCTAGGCATCCGCAAACGCTGCGCGGAGGCCCGCCTTGCGTACCTTCAGACGCCAAACCGGCGTCTCTTTTTTTCCGAGCCCTCTTACACGCGCCCTGGCGCGTACTTGACCAGTTGCGGCGTGCTCCTTGGCTGGAACGGGGGACGACCGCCGGTGGCGCGGACTAAAACAGCAGGCCGAACAGCCGCTTTGCAAGCTCCTCGGCAGGCATCATCGTCAGCGCGAGCGGCGCGATCGGCACAAGCGCGGCGGCTCCGAGCTGGATCAGGGCATCCTTGGTCACCAGTGCGACCCGCATGCTCCGCACCACCTCGAAGCTGTTGCTCAGATCGGCGAGCGACTGGATGTCGGCACTGCCGACCAGCGGCTCGCCGGCGGGCACGCCGCCACGCAGCCACTTGACATCGAACTCGCGCACGTAGCGCTCCGCCAGCGTGCCGTACTCGCGGAGTCCCGTCCGCTTCGCCTGGGCAAGCCGCGGCGCGAAGACCAGCAGCGGGCCGAAAACCACGCAAAGCAGAAAGACAACCATCACGGCAATCTCCACCTTGTATTGCATGAGCGAGGCGCCGACGAAGAAGATGCGGTTCGCGAGCTGTGCGGCAACCATGGCGCCGTGCGCAAGGAGGAGCACCGCAAACGCGTAGACGGTGTTCGACAGGAATCCCAGCCCGCCGAAGCGGTCCGGGTGCGTGGGAACGATGGAGAGCTCGATGCGCGACACCTGCCACAGGAACCGCGTCCAGATGAACAACCGGAAATACCAGCGAATCAGGAGGAACTGGAACAACGGCAGGCTCACGTAGCCGAACCACATACCAGCGAACGAGAGCTTCGAGCCGGAAGACGACGGCGTGGCGTACCAAGTCGCCGTATCGAGTGCAACGTAATGGCGCCAGACGATCAGCACGCCGATGCCATACACCGCAACGATTAGCAGCACCTCAGCCAACACCGAGTTGCGCAACGCATAGGCCGACCGCAACGCAGCGTCGAATCGCGTCCGCGCGGACTCGGGAACCAGGTTGCGCTCGAGGAACCCGAGCGCGACCGGACGCAGACGCTGGTGCACGACGAGCTCGGCGATGACCAGCAGCGGCACCACCACCAGGAATCGAATGTGGACTTCCAGATCGAAGAAGAACGGGACTGTCGTGCTGCCAGCCCAGAGATGTCCTTCCAGCGCCGAGAGAACGAGCAGCGGCAACCAGGCCAATAGCGCGATGACGGCTACACGCTGGCGCGCCATCTGCAGTGCGTCGTCGGACAAGTGCGCCCGACGCAGCAGTTGGTAAAGCGGGCCCCCAAGGACGAGTGAAAAGTTCTCTGCGTCGCGGACCACGAGGTCCTCGGAGAGAGGACTGCTCCGCTCTGTAGGAGATTCAGAAATGCCCGCTGCCGTGGAAGCTTGCGTCACGATACTCCCTGCTGGCGGCCGCGGCTTGACCGCGGATCCGGGCGCGACGGCGCACCCCGCCTCAAAGCGCATTACGCACGGTATTCCGGCTCGGTGTCAATCCAATCGCCCGAAGGGAAAACCGGGTATGGTGGAGGCGGCGGGAATCTCCCAGTCAGGGCCGCATGGCGGGCCCTTGCCGCTTTCCCCTTTTGACGGATTGCAAGGCCCGGGCTCGGTTTGCGGTTTGGCAAAATCCCCTTGACGCTGCGTCAGTGTAGGTGCAGATTATCGAAACGTGTGACAGCAAGGAGGTATCTCTCATGAAGACGTTTCTGGTCAGCTTGGCAGTAGCCGCACTGGGGGTGAGCTCAGCCGCCGCCCTCGCCTGTGACTACTCGATGAAAGATTCCGAGGCCGCGGCGCCGGCAGATGTCGCAAAGAAACCGACCGTCGTAGCGCAAAAGAGCCCGGCAACTACGACGCCGAAGAAGGCCGTCAGCACGGTCAAGCCGAGCGGTGTCTTGACGCCGGATAAGACAGCCTTGTCCACTCAAAACGTCAATTAGCCCGCGCAACCATTACCCAAAAAGCCCGCCGCGTGCGGGCTTTTTTGCGACCTTCGATGCTGAGACTGTCAGGGCGCTAAGGACGATGAGGATTAAAAGAAAACGGCCCCGCGAAGGGGCCGTCATTCTTTAGTTTGGTGGAGGCGGCGGGAATCGAAAAGAAGAGAAACAACGTAACCGAATGTCGCAGTTGTACGGAGCGCCAAGACATTGGCAGACGCCGGGGGTCTGAACCAGCCGCGAACTATGCCGGCACGCAACAATAATGTCGCCGCGTAGATTCCTGCTGCAAGTGCGACATCTTCCGAAACCATCCAGAGACCTGATGTCCCGTAGAAAGCAAATGCGCGCGATGATGGCTGCAACGACGCACATTGACGCAAGGGCAATGGACGGGGCGCCAAGTATAAGCTCTGTATGAATCACTTAAGCTTCGAGTGATTGCAGCTACTCGCTCTCAGTTCGCGGTCCCATTGCTAGATCAGCTGTTTCAGCGTCCCGTATTCCAAAGCACGCATCTTAAGCGGTCGCATACTCGGACAAGATGCATTCTCACTTATCGATCCAACATTGAAGCAGAAACTCTTGGTTTTGGTTGGTTCAAAGTTTCGACGCGCTCGCAGTTTAGATGGTATTGGCGCGGGGCTCGTAATCTATTCGATGATTAACGACGAACGGACATGGAGCATCGTCGCAATGTAATTCTATCTATGTATCCAATTCGGACCCGCACCACAATTGATCTCCCGGCCGCCGCCAAAGAGCTAGATCAGCTGCAGAAAACTCTAGAAGCGTTTCGGGCCCTCTGTCTGCGATTGGCGAGCGATGAAGACGTCCTATTGTTGTCGCGCAAGGCCCGCAAGAGGACGCAGATTACCAATCAGGCATAACGATCTCCGAGTGCGCTGGCGGTTGCTCTGATCTCGTAGGCCGTCGAGATTCTTGGGTCGCTGCAGTAGACTGGCGGCATGATTTGCATGCCACACACCTCATATTTGATGATCCTGGCCGGTCGTCGCAACCTATTTCTGGTTAGGTCTTTTCTCTCCGAATGACGCCGCGTTCCCTGTCATCGCAATTGTTTGGCTTGCTGGGGTGGCTGTTGGCTGCATTCGCGGCAGGTGCACTGGGGTTCGTTGCCTCCGTTGACGCTGCATCGTTCTATGCACAGTTAAGCAAGCCATCCTGGGCGCCCCCCGCTTCGGTATTCGGTCCCGTGTGGTCGGCGCTGTATGCGCTCATGGGGGTTGCCGCGTGGCTTGTGTGGCGGTCGCCCGGTTCCAAGGGAGTGGCGCTGGGTCTGTTTGGTGCGCAGCTTGCGGCCAATGCGCTTTGGTCGTGGTTGTTTTTCGCCTGGCATCGGGGCGCGCTGGCCGCAGTGGAGGTCTTCGTCCTACTGGCGCTCATCGTGGCCACGGTAGTGGCCTTCTGGCGTACCGGTCGCTTGGCTGCGCTGCTATTGGTGCCATACCTCTTGTGGGTGAGCTTTGCTTCGGTGCTCACGTGGGCGGTATGGCGGAGCAACCCCAGTCTTCTGTAATGCGCGCTTTTGGCAGCCGGTGCTGAATGTAGCGGGCTGCGCTTGGATAAGAACAAATGACGCCCGGGGTCCACGTACGCCCCGGGCGTTGAAAGCTCAACCGACAGTTATTTTCTTGGTCTTGGTTGCCGCCAGCTTCTGCATCGTAAGCTGAAGTACGCCGTTCACGTAGGTCGCTTTGACCGCATCGGCATCCACAGCTTGCGGCAACTGGATGGTTCGAGATAGCTTGCCTACAGTGCGCTCTTGCCATAGCAATCGCCCATCCGTAGCCCGCTCGTCCTTGCGCTCGGCCGATATGAGCAGGGTGTTCTCGTGCAAGTCGATGCCAATGTCTCCCTTGTCTAAGCCTGGCAAATCCGCCGTAAGCTGGTAAGCGTTTTCGGTTTCTTCGATGTCAACCGCAAAGCTCTTGCCCTGACCGGCTCCGTAGCCCGGCTGGAAAAACTCTTCCAGCAAGCTCGGTAGCAAACCGAAACGGCCAGTATTCGCGGTTGCGTCTTCATACGGGCTGCGCATTCCAGGCGCCCGGCGTCGCGAGTCATCCATGGCTACCTCCTCTGTAACGCGGCGATCTTGCCGCCAAGGGCGAAGGTAATTCCTGCCGGATGATTTTCAAGTCCTCGTCGATACCGGTCCAAATGGCCCTATTACGCTGGGCCATCCGGCACTTGTGGCGGCCAAATCCGCGGATGTATTGTTTGGCCATTGCTTCGCTAGCCTACCAAGCATCACGCCGATGCCTGCCGCGCTGAAGAAAAATATCGGTTTCAAGCTTGCAGGACGCCCTCGACGACGGGTCAACGCGGCCAAGCGCGTGGATTGGATGTTGCGCGAAGTACGTTGTATGGCGAAGCCGGGAGCGGAGCGGGAGACACTGGAACGACTCTGCCAACAGGAGCTTGAGCATCTGCGTGCGCTAGGAAAGAGCGCGGAAACGATTGCGGAGTTCCATGCGGCGGCAGCAGTTCATATCGCGCTATGCGGTGGAACTCCCTAGAAGGGAAGGGGCCTTGCACCTACTGCGAGGCGCTGATTGACGCATCGGCAATTGAGCGGCACGACTCGTTGCAGATATATCACGTGCGAGCAACTGCCGAGGGTGGCATCGACTACTATAGATGCCACACTTGCGGCTCTAGGCTTTCGCGCGAGCATAAGACAAACGGTGCCGGCAAGGGGTGGCGTCTGCTCTGAGGTCGCTCTGAGTTAGCGACGTGGTTGTGCTTGGTGCTGCGCTGAAGCACAACCCGTCGTCTCGTTGGAGGCAGGCGTCCGCCACAATCCGGGCGGTGATCTGCCGGGACGAAGCTGACTCTCGTTATTCCAAGCGGGGGAGACTGGTCGTTCGAAGGTCATCCTCCGACGGCGTAGTTCCTGCCAAGGTGGGATCGAAATGCTCGGCCACCGCCTTGCCGCCAAGTCCGCCCGCGATCGCGCCGACGGCTGCACCTATGACCGTGCCTAACGGCCCCGCAGCGACCGTGCCAGCCGCCGCGCCCGCAGCGATACCACCTACCGCAGCCCCAAGTCCAACTCCAACGGGATGCGCACCAGCGGCTCCCGTAATCGGGTCCAGATTGGTCGCGACCTGTGTTGTGATGCCATCTTTGCTCTCATTGTCCATGCCATTCTCCGGTGTTCCGCGGAACAGGTGAAGCGCCGGGTCGTTTATCCGAATCGGCGGACGAAGCCCACAAACTCGCGCTTCCTTGACCAGCACGCGAACTTCACAGAAATGATGGACTGCACCGCTAGGTGTGGTCTATGCGGTGACGTACATAGCGACGTGCCACCAAGAATCACGGGAGGGGCGTAGACCTTCTTGGCAGCGTGCGGCACCGCACCGACGCGTTGGCCATGTAAATGTAACTCTTACATGGCACGCTGCTCCGGAGGGCGGCGTATTAGAGAGAGTCTCGGTATGTCG
>Ga0207676_10000124_pt1 | contig 67747 bp, 75 predicted proteins | sample KBSSwiS72_FD_184307 | JGI IMG/M metagenome (GOLD analysis project Ga0207676, IMG submission 184307) | Switchgrass rhizosphere microbial communities from Kellogg Biological Station, Michigan, USA - KBS Switchgrass S7-2 (SPAdes) (version 2) | ecosystem: Host-associated > Plants > Roots >...
ATCTCGTAAAGCTTCGCATCGCGCAACAGGCGGCCGGTCGGATAGTCGTTGATGTATCCATTGCCGCCCAGGCACTGGATCGCCTCCAGCGCCATCCAGGTCGCGCGCTCGGCGGCATAGAGAATGGCGCCGGCGGCATCCTCACGCGTCGTGCGACCGTCATCACAGGCGCGCGCGACCGTGTACACGTAGGCCTTGGCGGCATTCATCGTGACATACATGTCGGCGAGTTTGGCCTGCACCAGCTGGAACCGCCCGATCGCCTGACCGAACTGCTGGCGCTCATGCACATAGGGAATCACGACGTCCAGACAGGCCTGCATGATCCCGAGCGGGCCGGCTGCAAGAACCACCCGCTCATAGTCGAGGCCGGACATCAGGACGTTGACGCCGTTGCCGACCGCGCCGAGCACGTTTTCCTCCGGCACCTCGCAGTCGGTGAACACCAGTTCGCTGGTGTCGGAGCCGCGCATGCCGAGCTTGTCGAGCTTCTGCGCGGGCGCGAAACCCTTGAAACCTTTTTCAACGATGAACGCGGTGATGCCGCGCGCGCCAGCGGTGCGGTCGGTCTTGGCATAGATCACCATTGTGTCCGCTACCGGCCCGTTGGTGATCCACATCTTGGAGCCATTGAGCACGTAGCGGTCGCCCTTCTTGTCGGCGCGCGTGCGCATCGACACGACGTCGGAACCCGCCCCCGGCTCAGACATGGCCAGGGCGCCGACATGCTCGCCCGATATCAGTTTCGGCAGATATTTGCGCTTTTGCTGTTCACTGCCATTGCGCCGGAGCTGGTTCACGCAAAGATTGGAATGGGCGCCATATGACAGCCCAACGGCAGCGCTGGCGCGGGAGATTTCCTCCATTGCCACGCAATGCTCGAGATAGCCGAGACCGGAGCCTCCATATTCTTCCTCGACCGTTATGCCGTGAAGGCCGAGCGCCCCGATCTCCGGCCACAGGTCGCGCGGAAAGGCATTATCGCGGTCGATCGCGTCGGCGCGCGGCGCGATACGATCCTGCGCGAAGCCGTTTACGGATTTCCGCAGCATGTCGACGTCGGGCCCAAGCCCGAAATCAAAACCCGCCCATGCGTTGGGAATCATGCGCCGCCTCCGCTCGCGCGCCCGAACTGGCGCCGTCGGCGACTTTATAAGCTGTTCGTCACGCTGTCAGCGCCTCGCCCGACGCCGGTCTGGGCATGCCGTCCTGCCGGGCCTTTTCCAGCAGTGCATCGATTGCACGCGCCGGCGCAGGCTTGGCAAAGAGGAAGCCCTGCATCTCGTCGCAGCCGGCAAGCCGCAGCAGAACGCGCTGGTGCTCGGTTTCGACGCCCTCGACGAGCACCGACAGACCAAGCGCGCGGCCAAGCGCCACCATCGCCTGGATGATGACGCTGCCATTGGCGGAACGGCCGAGCGCGGCCACGAAGCTCTGATCAATCTTGATCTTGTCGAGCGGAAACCGCTGCAGGTATCCGAGATTGGAATAGCCGGAGCCGAAATCGTCAAGCGCAACACGCACGCCGAGCTCGTGCAGATCCTTGATGCGCTTGACCATCTCGTCAGGGTTGTCGATGAGCACGCCTTCGGTAATTTCCAGCACCAGCCGGCTGGGCGACACGCTGCATTCGGCCAGCGCCGATCGCACCAACTCGACGATAGTGCCGTCGCGCACCTGCAGCGGCGACAGGTTCACCGCAATGTAAAGATCCTCGGGCCATCGCTTGGCCTCGTGCAATGCGCGGCGCAGAACGAATGCGCCGATCGTGCCCATCAATCCCATCTGCTCAGCGACCGGAATGAACGTCGCCGGCGGGATCGAGCCGCGCGTTGCGTGGTTCCAGCGCAGCAAAGCCTCGACTCCGACCATGCGTCCACCTTGCGACGACACGATGGGCTGATAGTGCAGATCGAGATCGTTTGCGCTGATTGCCCGCGGAAGCTCGCGATGGATGAATTTTTGATCGGTGGAAATGGTGTCGATGGCGACATCGAACGCGACGATCGCGCCTGGCCCGCGTTTCGCTGCGGCACGCAACGCAAGGTCGGCGCGGCGCGTCAGCTCACCGCGGGTCGCGGCGTGACGAGGCGCCTGGGCAAAGCCCGCATGTGCGCTCACCCGCACGACTGTGTCGACCCAATGGGGACGCGCGATGACGTCGATCGCGGCGCGAACGACGGCCTCGGCGTCGGCATCGTGGACCGCGGTCATCGCAATCGCGAATTTATCGCCGGCAATGCGCCCACAAGTCACGCCCGCGGGCAGCGCCTCCCTTATCCGGCCGGCAACTGCAACGATAAGCTCATCGCTGCCAAGGACGCCGTGCGTCGCGGTGACATCATCTATGCCATCCAACTCGATCAGTGCAAAGGTCGTGCACTCATGGTCGGCGCGTTCTGCAAGAGAAAGATCCAGAAGCTCCAATGTCTTGGCGTGATTGGGCAGCCCGGTCAGCTTGTCTTCATCGGCGGCGCGCGCGGCCTCCACCTCGCTCGCCGCAAGCTCCCGTTGGGCCCGCTTGAGCTGCCAGAGCGACAATGCCGCAAAGCCGAATACGACGACGGCGACGGCTGCGAAAAACGCCGCGAGCCGCCCCATGACCTGAGTCATCGGACGGTTTTTGTCCCACGTAAAAAATCCGGTAATTCGGCCGGCGGAATCCATCACCGGTTGCGCTTCGCGGTCGCGCGTGGGGCTGCTTTCAAATTTCAGGTTTTTCAGTCCGGGGATCTGCCCTGCCATCCGCAACAGCCGCGGATCAATTGCCGCAGAACGGTCGAGCGTCGGGCGGAATTCTACAATGGCACTGCGCAACGCTGCGTGCTGGCTGAGCGACAGTCGCTCGTCGTTATGGCGTGCCAAACCGAAACCGACGGCGGCGATCACGAACATGCCCGCAACGGCGACAAATGAAAGCACGCCGATCAGCCGCGAAGCCGACAGGATCCACTTTGCCGGCGTCGGCCGCGTGAACTCCAATGACGGCGCATCGGGACGTTTCGTCCAGGCGGGCAGCCAGCCGCGGGGGCGCGAGCCCGCTGGTTCAGCATTGGTTTCGTGCACCGGGAGCGCTCCCAGCCTGCGATGCGGCGTGGGGTATAGGGTTACGGTGCGGCCTTTAAACGTTGGTCAGCAAACAAGGTGAACAAGGTGTAACCGGGGCTTCAAAACCCCTCACCTGAGGCCGAACCACAGCGTGGCAATGCCGAGAAACGAGAAGAATCCGACGACGTCCGTCACTGTGGTGACAAAGGGGCTCGATGCCACCGCCGGATCGAATTTGAGCCGATTCAGCACGAGTGGAATGAGGATTCCGCCAAGCGCGGCGGCAACCAGATTGCAGATCATGGCAAGACCGATCACCAGTCCCAGGCCCGGCACCCTGAACCAGACATAAGCCGCCACCCCGGTGATGATGGCGAAGGCGATGCCGTTGAGAATGCCGACCATGAGCTCGCGCGTGATCACGCGCCACGCATTTGCGTCGCTCAGGTCGCGGGTTGCTAGCGCACGCACGGCGACGGTCATCGTCTGCGTCGTCGCATTACCGCCCTGGCTCGCCACGATCGGCGCCAGGACCGCCAAGGCGACCATTTTCTGCAACTGGCCTTCGAACAGGCCGAGCACCGAAGACGCTAGAAAAGCAGTGGCAAGATTGACCAGCAGCCAGTTGAAGCGTCCGCGCGCAATCTTCCAGACCGAATCCGACAGTTCTTCGTCGCGCACGCCACCCAGCGCCTTGATATCTTCTTCCGCCTCCTCTTCGATGACATCGGCGACGTCGTCGAAGGTGATGATGCCAACCAGCCGGTCCTCGGCATCGACCACCGGTGCTGCCACGAGGTCGTAGCGCTGAAACATGCGCGCGACTTCTTCCTGATCTTCGTTGGCGCGGATCCGGCGGCGTTCAGGCTCCATGAGTTCTGAGATCGGCACGGGACGCTTGCTGCGCAACAGGCGATCGAGCGGAACCGCACCGCGGAAGCGACCGCCCTCGTCAGTGACGTAAAGCTCGAAGAAGCGCTCCGGCAATTCCTGCGTTTCGCGCATGTAGTCGATCGCCTGACCGACATTCCAGACCGGAGGCACGGCGATGAACTCCGTCTGCATGCGCCGGCCGGCCGACTCTTCTGGGTAATCCAGGCTGCGGGCGAGTGTCGCGCGGTCCGGCTGCGGCAACTGCTCGAGGATCTCGGCCTGCTCTTCCTTCGGCAGGTCCTCCAGAATTGCGACGGCGTCGTCGGATTCGAGCTCGCTGACGCCTTTCGCCACCGCCTGCGGCGGCAGCTCATCAAGAATTTCGTCGCGCACCGCATCGTCGACCTCGGTGAGCGCCGTGAAGTCGAAGTCGATGCCGAGCAGCGAGACAAGCCGTGGCCGCTGCTCCGGCTCAAGCGCCTCGATCAGCGCGCCCATATCGGCTCCATGCAGGTCGCCGACCAGTCCTCTTAGCCCGGATGCATCGCCCGCCTCGATTCTGCGCGCGACGCTTTTGACAAATGTTTTGCGGATCGAGCCGTCCTTGTTGCGCGGCAGTTGCGCAATCTCGGCCGCCTCGGTTTGGTCCTGTTCAAGCATTACGAAAGCCGTCGACAATCGGTTAAAACGCGATGCTTGTACGCCCTTCTCTGCGCGCGGGGCAAATGATTAGCGTGTGAATTTCGTGTAACAGACCGGTCATGACCCGCTTCGTTGTCATTTTGATTGTCGCCGTCCTTCCGGCAGCGGCATCGGCCGAGTCCTGCCCCGGCAATCCGCAGGCACTGGGGACCGAACGCGTCATGGAGGTGAATGCCAGGGTCACGCCACGCGTCGGGCGCAAGCATTTCCCGTCGACGCTCCCGCTCAATGCCAAGGAACTGGTGCTGACCTTTGACGACGGCCCATGGCCCGGCACTACGTCCAAAGTCTTGGACGCGCTCAAGGCGGAGTGCGTCCGCGCCACGTTCTTCCTTCTCGGGCGCAATGCTGCCGCCCACCCGCAGCTCGCCCGCCGTGCACTGGCCGAGGGTCATACGCTTGGCCATCACAGCTACTCTCACCCTCTTCTCAGCCGCATGGCATTGCCGCCGGCGGAAGCGGACATCGACCGGGGCATCGCGGCGGACGAAACCGCCATCTACGGCAGCCGCCGGTCGAGTCCGGCGACGCCGTTTTTCCGCTTTCCGGGCTTTGCTTCAAACCGCGCCTTGCTCGATCGCCTGGCGGCGCGCGGGATCGTGGTTTTCGGCGCCGACGTCTGGGCGAGCGACTGGCTTCCCATGAGCCCCGAGCAGGAGCTGCACCTGATCCTGTCGCGCATCGAGCAGGCCGGGCGCGGCATTGTTCTCTTTCACGATACCAAAGCGCAGACCGCCCGGATGCTGCCGGCCTTTTTGCGTGAGCTGAAACGTCGGGGTTTTCGGGTGGTGCACGTCGTCCCGGAGAACGCGGGCCGCAATTCACGGTAAATGTGTCGCCTATTTACCGCGCCTGCAAAAAAACCACTGGAATGGGCTTAAAACGTATTCACAACGCGTTCATGTCGCGCAACATACTGTCGGGTCCTCTCGCCGGAGGTTGCCGTTGCGAGGTCGGGAGTTTTGATGCGTAGCGTACTGGTTCTTGCACTTTGTGTTGTTGGAAGCGTTGCCGCGTCCGCTGCGGAGCCGTGCCCGGGCAATCCGGATGCGCTTGGCACCAGTCGCGTTCTCGCCATCAACCCGGCTGACTTCGCCCGCATCGGCAGCATGCAATATCCGAAAACGCTGCCGCTGGAAGATCATGAGGTCGTCATCACCTTCGATGATGGCCCTATCCCTCCTTACACGAACGCCGTCCTCGACACACTCGCCTCGGAATGCGTGAAGGCGACCTATTTCCTCGTCGGCGAAATGGCACACGCCTACCCGTCCATCGTCCGGCGCATCTACAATGCCGGGCATACGATCGGCACCCACAGCCAGAATCATCCCCGCGCCTTTCAGCGCCTAAGCGTGGAAAAGGCCGAACGCCAGGTGGAGACTGGAATCGAGTCGGTCGATACCGCACTCGGTGATCCAAAAGCGCTCTCTCCCTTCTTCCGCATCCCAGGCCTTGGCAGGACGAATGCGATCGAGAGTTACCTTGCGTCGAAATCACTGGTGACGTGGAGCGCGGACGTCGTCGCCGACGATTGGAAACACATCAAAGCGAGCGAGATCGTCCGCCGTGCGATGCGGCGGCTTGAGGAGAAAGGCCGCGGCATCCTGCTTCTGCATGACATCCATCCGGCGACCGCGCTTGCGGTGCCAGTCCTGCTCAAGGAACTGAAGCAACGCGGGTACCGCGTCGTCCAGGTCGTCGCGGCAGGCGAGCGCCCCGAGTCAGTGCCGGAGTTGCTGGGCACGCCCGAGTACAACAAGGAAGGTTGGCCTCGCGTGGTAAAGGCCAATGTCAGCCGAGAGACGCCGACCAAGGTCTCGCTGCGGCATCGTGCGAAGAGCGACGCCACCACCAAACGCCGCCGTCCTGCTGTTGCAGCCCTGCATGGCGACGCTGCCAACACCAACAACTGGTGGCACGGCCACCAGCCCCAGCGCGGTCTCACATGTTCCTTTCCGGGATGGTGCGGCCAAGAGAAAACGCAGACCCGCTAGCGTCCAGGCCTACGCCTCTTGTCGTGGCTGAGTGTCGCCGAGCTGTGTGGGGTCAGTCCATCGGTACACGACCCAAAATCCGATCAGCAGGCCGGACGTCAGAAACAGCAGCGTGGCTCCCATTGAGAGGCCAAACACGCTCCATCTGCCCGGAAAACTCATCAGCAGGGAGAGTGCCATGGTTCCTAAAAGAAAAGCGCCCGCGAGCGCTCCGCCTGCGCATAACCACACGCGCGCAGCATTGGGTGAGAATTTCAGCAAGCCGAGATAGACCAGGGCAGAAGCCACCAATCTGATTAGAATTTCCTCGTCATGAATCGCCAGCCACACGGCGCAGTGGGCCACAATAGCAAGCGCCACCCACATGGCCGCCCTGCTTCGCATCCTGATGGAAAGCACCACGCAACCGATCAGAACGGCCATCTCCAGCCAGAACAAGGATATCGATGTGCTGTAGCTCATCGGGGCCCTGGTTGCGAACGACCAGGCTTTTAGCCGAGCCTTGCTTTCAATTGCTTTAAAGGGTGGATGTTCTTCAGTTTGGTGCGGCCGAAAGATGTCACACAATCGATGATTTTCAATGAGATAGGGACAAGGTGACGGCCGATGGGTACCTTTGAAGCGTAACCGTTATTTTCGACCGCGCCCTCACCTTCCTGCGCCGACACAAACTACGCCAACGCCGATGTCCGCTTTACTCCCGAAAGCAGACACACGCACCGCAAACACAAATGGCTGCTTTGGGCCAATAGCGCACATTGGCCATCGCTGTGACGGAGCTGCTGCGCGGTGGTTGCTGCCGCGCTGGTAGTCTAACGATCTTCGGTCATGCCACCGAGGGTTGGCGGTGCTGGAGCTGGCTGTGATGGAACCATCAGACTCCAGCACTCAGCGGAACGGGGTGTGGGTCGGCCAGCTTTTGTTCGAGAGCATCTTTTACGGGGGAAGCTCCCGGTTGACGGTTAAACAACGAACTAAAATTCGATAGTATGCTGGAATCAAGAATCAAAGATCATGTTGGACCAACCGGCTCAACAAGCACACCACTCCGCGCACGTGGTCGTGCTCGGCAATGAAAAGGGTGGCTCGGGCAAGTCAACTACAGCGCTGCACATCGCGGTGGCGCTGCTCAAGGCCGGCCAGCGCGTCGCCACCATCGATCTCGACGGCCGGCAGAAAACCTTTACCCATTACATCGAGAACCGCCGCGCCTGGGCCGCGCGCCCAAATATTCAGCTCGAGCTGTGGGCCGAGCGCGCAGGTATTCAGCTCGAGCTGCCGACGCATTACTGCGTCGAGCGCGCCGAAAGCAGCTCGATCGAAGCCAACGAGTTGACGGAGGTCGCTAACTTCTCCGCCGCCGTCAGCGCGATTGAGCGCAGCTATGACTTTTTGGTGATCGATACGCCCGGCAACGATACTTTTCTGATGCGGCTCGCTCATTCTATAGCCGACACGCTCATTACGCCGATCAACGACAGCTTCCTCGACCTTGATGTGCTTGCCGCCCTCGACCCGGTCAATTTCGTTGTCACTGGCGAAAGCCACCACGCCAAGATGGTGCGCGAGGCCCGCCGCCAGCGCCGCATGACGGACGGTCGGGTAACTGATTGGGTTGTCGTGCGCAATCGTCTGTCCACGCTCCGCTCGCGGAACAAGCGGCTGGTGGGTGAGGGACTAACCGAATTGGCCAAACGTATAGGCTTTCGCTGGGTTGACGGCTTTGCCGAGCGCGTAATCTATCGCGAATTTTTTCCGCGCGGCTTAACCGCACTCGACGATTTCGACAAGGCCACGCTCGGCACGCGACCGAGCAAGTCGCACGTCGCCGCGCGAGAGGAAGTAATCGCTCTGCTCAACTTGCTGCACCTGCCGCTGTCCGCAATTGGCAAGCGGCGTGCCGCCGCCCGTGCGGAATGGCATTCGGTCATGGACCAGCCGCTGCAGGTCGACGACCTCATCGCCTAAGCGTGGCCGGTCCCGCAGGGTCCGGCCACTATCGCCAAGCTTGCGACTACCGCGTTACTGAGTAGCAAAGCAGTAGAACAGCCCGTCCCCGCCGGTGCTGCGGAGATCGCTCTGGCTGCAACCGCCATCGGGTCCGCGCGAGGGATGCGATGAGTTCCACGACCGCTGCGCGACAGTATCCTGCCCGCCTTTGCGGTCGATATGGCCCACCATGGCCGGGCCTTGGGTGCTGCTTGTCCAGTTGCGGCAGGTGCGATCTTCGCCGGGCGGGAACGAGCGGCCCTCCGGGGTGGAGCCGGTCAACACGTCGTGACGATTCGGCGCGAAGCCCACGCCCGGAATGAACTGGCCGCGCTCGCTCAACGAGTTGTCAAAGCCCAGTTTATTGTTGTCGCTGTGCAGATCGTCAAGACTGGTCGCGACGACCTGGCCTTTGAAATTCTGCCACGGGCCGTTGCCGATGCGGTCGCGTGCATTGACCGCCGGCTTCCCGGCAGCCTCCTGGGTACTCAGATAGGCGCGCCAAGTTTTCCCTCCGGCGCCGTGACGCTGCGCCAGCGTCTGGCAATGCTGGTCGGCGCCTTCGATGCCGCCCAGATCGGCGCCCTTGCCGAGCCCGGCGCCGGTGACGAAGAACGTCATACTGGGCGCTTGCGGCAATGGTGGTGGCGCCGGCGGCGGCTGTTGTGCATTGACTCCCGACGTTACGCCCAGTGCCAGCGTCGCAATGATAAGTGCCTTCGACTTGCTCATTTCAGTCCTCCCTTGGGATTATTGATATCGTCGCAGAATTCCCACCTCTTGCTCCATCAGGCATAAGAACAAGTGTTGCTTCCGGCTTATTCCGTCAGCGCGAAAGTGACGCAACATGCTGAGGGCGGCCATATGACCGATGGTCGCTTCGGTCAAAGCGGACATTCGCATTGCACAAAGTCATGTCCGCTTTACCCCGAAGTGGGCGCGTGAGGCACCGCGGTCTTGCAAAAAATTCGCAAGGCGTCAGAATTCCCGGCACGACCCGTTGGATCCTGGATTCGGCGGATTTTGTCCTCCGCCGATGTTGGAGGATGACATGGCGACATTCACTCGCTCGCAAAGCTTGTTGGTTTCCGCGGGAGCCGGGGCGCTCAGCGGGGCGGCATTGCTCACGGTGCTGGGCGGAAACATTTTTACCGTCGCGGGTGCCGGCGCGACTGCCATAGACCTGTCGCCGTCGGATTTTCCAATCTGTCACACGCCGGCGGCAATCGGCTTGCCGAGCATAGTGCTTCGCCTGGCGCAGACCGAAGTGCCGCGCGCGGAAATGAGCGCAGCCAAATCGGCGCCGGCATTCGCGGACACCGAGCCGCCGCTGTGGCCCGGCCTCGGCGCCGTCACTTACGAGATCACGACCACAAACGAGCGCGCGCAGGCTTATTTCGATCAGGGCCTGCGTCTCGCCTATGCGTTCAATCACGGCGAGGCGCAGCGTGCGTTCCGCATGGCACAGAAGCTCGATCCCGGCTGCGCCATGTGTTTCTGGGGCGAGGCGCTGGTGCTGGGCCCCAACATCAATCTTCCGATGCAAGAGGACGCGATGGCTCCAGCCTACGCCGCCGCGCAGAAGGCGAAAGCGCTTGCCGGCAAGGCAAGCACACGCGAACAAGCGCTGATCGGCGCTCTTACGACGCGCTATGGCAGCAATCCAAAGGCGGCCCGCCCCGCGTTCGATAAGGCCTACGCGTCCGCAATGGCGAAGGTCGCGGCGCAATATCCCGACGACAACGAAATCGCCACGCTCTATGCGGAGGCGGTCATGGACATCAGCCCCTGGGATTACTGGAAGCCGGGCGGCCGCAAACCCAACCCGCAGAGCGTGCCGATCGTGCCGACGCTGGAGCGCGTGCTGGCGCGCAACCCGGGGCACCCCGGTGCAATTCACCTCTACATCCATGCCGTCGAGGCGTCAGACCGGCCCAAGCGCGCCGAGCCTTATGCCGACCGGTTGCGCGGCGCTATTCCCGGCGCCGGTCACCTCGTGCACATGCCGAGCCACATCTACTACCGGGTCGGCCGCTATCTGGACGCGCTCGAGGATAACAAGACTGCGGTGAAGGTCGATGAAAAATACCTGGCCGACACCAACGCGCCGATGGGTGTGTATCGCCTCGGCTATTATCCGCACAACGTACACTTCGTGATGGCGTCGGCACAATTGGCCGGGGACGGCCCGACCGTCATCGCGGCGGCGGAGAAGCTCAGCAAGCTTATTCCTGACGAAGCCGCGCGCGGTATTGCGATGGTGCAGCCGGTCAAGGCGGCACCGTATTTCGCACACGCGCAGTTCAGCGCACCCGAGACGATCCTAGCGCTGCCCGATCCCGGCGACACGATCCCCTACGTCAAGGCGATATGGCTCTACGCGCGCGGCGTTGCACTCGCGGCGCGTGGGGATTTCGCGGGCGCGACAAAGGCTGCTGAAGCGATCGAGACCCTTGAGCGCACTTCGGATTTCAAGCTGCTGAAGGAATCAAACGTGCCGGTGCAGGAGGTGCTTCATATCGCACGTACAGTGGTCCTGGCACGCGTTGCCCAAGCCAGAGGAAATAAAATTGCCGCCGTTGCGCGCTTCACGCGGGCGGCCGAGTTGCAGGACGCGTTGCCCTATACCGAGCCGCCCTACTGGTATTACCCGATCCGGCAGTCGCTCGCCGCCGCCCTGCTGCAGGCCGGCCGCTACGCCGAGGCGGAGCGTCAGTTCCAGCGTGCACTGGCGCGAGCGCCGGCGAACGGCTGGTCATATTACGGACTGGCGGAACTGTATAAGGCCCGCGGCAATACCGCCGCTGCGCAGAAGGCCGAGACGGATCTAGCCAAGACGTGGATCGGTGACCGCAAATTGTTGCAGATTTCCAATCTCTGAATCCTGCAACGTAAGGTCCGCTTTGGCTCAGAAGCGGATGTGTGCATTGCAAGAGACCGTGTCCGCTTTAGCCCCGAAAACGGATATCGGTCACACTTTTGGTCTCTTCCTTAAACGTCGGCGAGATGGCTGTGGGCGTGCTTCTCGATAATTCGGGACGGTCGGCTTCCGCGGTGGTTCAGCCCCGTCGGTATCCACGTACAAATCTTCGAAGGATCCGCCCATACTGTCGCGACCGCGCTCGGCACAAAGAATTCCGAGAAGATCAAGTCGCCATCGGTGCCGCCCTTCACCCAGTGCGGCTCGAGGTCGTAATAATAGACTAGGTCGCCGGGATGTACCGTCATGACCTGGTCGGAACCCGCATAACAGGTGCCCTGTCCGGCGAGGAAATACATGAAATGGGCACCCCCTCGGTGGTGGTGCACCGGGCATTCAGTGCCGGGCGGATAAATGATCATCTCGCCGCGGATAGCGCGGGTGCCAAACATCTTCGGGGTCACGAGATAGATGCGTTTTCGCGCATCGTGCTCGGATTGCAGGAGGGGCTCGTTTTGCCAGTCTAAGACGCGAAAAATCGGCGGGTCGCCGCTGATGGCGGGGTCGAGTTTTTGCACGTCGGGCACCAAAGCGAACAGCAAGGTTGCGCCAGCATCGCTCGAGAGCGTTCCTTCGAAACCGGGAGGCAGCAAGCCGATGTGGTTGGCTGTAACTGACAACTCATGTTCCGCTGTATGCATGGTCGCAGTGCCGTCGGTCATCTGAAACCAGGCAAGTTCGGTAGATGCAATCGTCAGCGCCTTTCGCCCGTTCGGCGAAATTGTCAGCCGGTCGAGTTCAAACAGAATATCCGGCACAAACTGTTTATTGAGTAATGGCTGGCGCGAAATGCCACCGGCTGTGACGACTGGCACGATCGTTCGCTGGTTGAAATGGATCGCCATGGTCCCACCCGCTAACGGCAATGTATATTCTGCGTCAAACCTCCAGCGGTTTCTAGACGCCGCTGCCGTACGGGTCCACTTTACCCTGGAAAGCAGACGTATGCGGTGGAACTAGCGATGTCCGCTTGGGCCACCAGCAGACATGTGCAGTCCAAAAGAGTGTGTCCGCTTTGCCCCTAAAGCGGATTCCTGCAAAGGGTCATGTCTGCTTTACCCCTGAAAGCGGACATGTGCGGCGCAAACCGTCATGTCTGCTTTGGGCCAGTAGCGGACATCAGGTCAGAATTCATTCGCGATGGTAGCGGCCCCAGAGATTTGCTCTCCGGGGTCGCTAACGAAATCAGTTGCCAGTTGGCAAGGCGATGGTGACGCCTTCCTTTTTAAGTTGATCACGGACCCATTCGAACCTCTCATAGTTCGAGAGCGTGATCGGACCGGTGTAGCCGTAGCTCTGCACCTTACGCGGCGGGTACTTGATGTAAGTGGCCATGATTTTCTTCAATTCCAGCTCCATGGGCACGCCCATCCATGTCCGTTCCGTGAAGTTGTTCATGAAGATGTCGTAGCGCTCCTGCGGATCTGCCCAGAGATCGAAGACCTGAGGCACGGTGGCGACTCGGTTGCTTCGAGTCACGCGTGGGCGGCATTGGACCACAGATCGGCTATATCTTTCCGATCAGCAAAGAATGGCAGGGATACGTGAACCTCAAGGGCTACGGGGAATTTGCCGCACAGAACAGGGCCGAAGGTTGGAACGCCTGGCTCACGTTCGTCATTTCACCGGCAGCCCCCGGGGAGGCGCCCCCATCAGCCAGACGCATGATCACGAAGTAGGTGATTCTATAAAATTCCTTTCGAGAATGAATGCTTCGAGCGGTGGTCCGCTATGTGGTCCCTACCCGTAAAAGTTGAAAAAGTAGAACAAAAAAGTTGTCACAACAGGTGTCACAAAAGCTTCCACATCCGTCTAATGTTTCTAATGTGGAAGTTTTCTTTGAGGTAAAAGAAAACCCCGCAAGCCGTTAAGACTACGGGGGTTTCCTGGGACTGGTGCGGCCGACTGGACTCGAACCAGCACATCTTTCGATGCTAGCACCTCAAGCTAGTGCGTCTACCAATTCCGCCACGGCCGCATTTTGTCGAGCACGATCTGGTCCGTACGCCGGTTCCCGCCTTTCGGCATCATGCTCATGGGGAGTAGGACGAAAGGCTCGAAAACCCGCGTCCCGATGATGGCGGTCCATGTAACAAATAGGATGTAGAGGGACAAGGCCCGGGCACCCTCGCCGCGAGCCTGATTTTGCTGCGGTTAGCGCATATCCGGCGGCCGCGGCAGCAGTTCCGCGACGTTGACGGCGATGCGATTGCCGTTCACGACGACGGTGCCCTTGGCCACCGGCAGATTATTCGCAAGGATACTCACCGCGTCTGCTTCGGAGGCGTCGAGCTCGATGATGGCGCCACGACCCAGTCGCAGAACCTGGTGGATAGGCATAGATGTGGTGCCAAGCACCACGGTGATGTCGACGGCAACCTTGTCGAGTGTGGCCACGCTTGTGTCCTTGTTGGCGTTCCGCGCGTCCGGCGGGGCAAATGTCAGGTCACCACGGTATGGTGAATGAGTGGTTAACGCACGAAACACCTTGATTGTCGGGCTTCCCACACCTGCCGGATCGGCGCCGGCCGAGTGGCGTGTGAGCGATTCCCCCGTCTCCTACCAGGAGGCCGTCGCCGCCATGGACGCTCGCGCGGCTGCCATCGCGGCCGGGAGTGCGCCGGAACTGGTCTGGCTGCTCGAGCACCCGCCTCTTTATACGGCGGGCACGAGCGCCAATGCGGGTGACGTTCTCGACGCACGGTTCCCGCTCCACGAAAGCGGGCGCGGCGGGCAGTTGACCTATCACGGCCCGGGACAACGGGTCGCCTACGTCATGGTCGATCTCAAGCGCCGCACCCCCGACGTTCGCCGCTTTGTCGCCAGCCTGGAGGAATGGATCATCCGCACGCTTGCCTCGTTCGATGTCGTAGGCGAGCGACGCGACGACCGGATCGGCGTGTGGGTGCGCCGGCCGGATAAGGGCGAAGGCCACGAGGACAAGATCGCCGCGATTGGAATCCGCGTGAAGCAATGGGTGACACTGCACGGCATGGCGCTCAACGTCGCGCCGGATCTGTCGCACTTCTCCGGCATCGTGCCCTGCGGCGTCAATGAAACGCGCTACGGCGTAACAAGTTTCGCCGACCTCAAAGTTCGTGCGTCCATGGCCGACGTGGATGCAGTATTGCGGCGCGAGTTCGATCGGCTGTTCGGGCCAATGGCCGGTCAAACCGTCGGCAGCACGGAAAAATCGCCGCTTCGCTCCGCGAGATCGACTTCGGTCCCTTCGCGCTGATCGATCGCACTCACGAGCGCCGAAAAAGGCCCGCGCCGGCACGCTTCGATCGCAGCCTCGACCTCGGCAGCTGGGCCAGCGAACACGGCCTCGACCGAGCCGTCACGGCGATTGCGCACCCAGCCCCGCAGGCCACGTTGATGCGCTTCGTCCTCGACAAAAGCGCGATAGCCTACGCCCTGAACCCGGCCGCGGACCACGATATGGCGGATCACGCGATCGCTCACGCCTTATCCCCCGCGTCGATGACGCGCGCACCGGTCCAGCGCGATGCCGACCATCGCTCGACCGATTTGATGTAAGGCTCCGGCAGTTTCCATCCGCGGCCGGCCGCGGCGATCGTCTCGACATAACCCGGCCGCGGCTTGCCACGCGCCCGACGCCGCAAAAGGTAGATCATCGCCCGCACGCGCCTCGCTCCCGCGCGTACCGGCAGATGACGGACATCATAAAGGCCCTGATGCAGCAGCTCGTAGGCGTGCAGGGCCGCGATATCGCGCGGCGTCAGACGCCAGAGAATACCGTGCACGACATCGCCGGCACTCGGCGCGACGGAGCCCCACCCTTCGAGGCCGACGAAGAAACGGTAACCCTCAAGAACGGCCGGGCCGATCGCCCGCGCGCCAGGGCACCGGCGCTTCGTCGCCGGCCGGTTCATGTTGGAGCCATAGGCGAAGTAGAGGGTCATCGCCCCCGCATAGCAGACCTGTGACCGCTGCGTCAGCGGATGCCGGCATCGGCCGCAGCATAACGCCAGTGTGAATTGGCACATCCGAGAGCCTGTGATGTGCTTCGCCGGCTTGCCGGAGCGTAGTGCGCCCGGCCAACTCGAAGGGAAGCATACGTGAGTGAAAATGATAGAGTGATTTTTTCACGTCGTACCTTGCTCGCGCTCGCAGCTGGCACTGCGGCGGGCGCCCTCACGGTACCCGCGGGCCGCGGGCTGGCGCAGAGCGGCCGGCCGAAGATCGGCGTGATCGGCTCAGGCCGCCTTGGCGGCGCCGTCGGCACGCTGCTCGCCAAGGCCGGTTATCCCGTTATGTTCTCCTCGCGCCATCCAGACGAGCTCAAGAAACTGGTTGAGGATGCGGGGCCCAATGCTAGCGCCGGCACTGTCGAGCAGGCTGCCGCGTTTGGCGATGTCATTCTCATCGCGGTGCCCTACTCGGCCCTGCCGCAGGTCGGCCGTGACAATGCGAAAGCGCTCGCCGGGAAAATCGTGCTCAATGCCGCGAACCCCGTGATATCGCGCGACGGCGACGTCGCCAAAGCAGCGCAGGAAAAAGGTGTCGGCGAAGCCGATGTTGAACATCTGCCCGGTACACGCCTGGTGCGGGCATTCAATTCAACCGGCGCGGGCAGGTTCACAAGCGAAGCACATCGGTCCGGCGAAAAGCTGGGCGTAGCGATCGCGGGCGATGATGCCGGCGCGATGAAGATCGCCGCACAGATCGTGCGCGATGCCGGCTTCGAACCTGTCGAAGTGCCGCTCGCCCGCGCCAAGGAATTTGCCCCACCCAGTCCGCTGTTCGGCAAGGCGATGTCAGTTTCCGAGTTGCGCAAGGCACTCGGGGTCACCCAATGACACAAGGAACGGAAGCCGCCGGCGCCGAAGCAAGCGCCGGCGGCTTTTTCCACGCCTTCCTGGGGCGGCTGGCACAAGTCAGGCCCGGCGAAGCACCCGTACTGGGCTGGGCCTGGCTCTACATATTCTCGGTACTCTCCTCTTATTACATCATGCGTCCGATCCGCGACCAAATGGGGGTCGCCGGGGGCGTCAACAATCTGCAATGGCTTTTCACCGGCACGCTGATCGGCATGCTGGTGCTCAATATTCCTTACGCCTTTCTCGTGAAAACGTTGCCGCGCACGCGGTTCATCACGGTCACTTACCGGTTCTTCGCCGCCAACATCCTGCTGTTCGCGATCGCGCTGCATTTCGCCGATGCCGAGCAGACCATTTGGATCGGGCGTGCGTTTTTCATCTGGATTTCAATTTTTAACCTGTTCGTCGTGTCGGTGTTCTGGGCGCTTATCGTAGACACCTTCAATTCCGAACAGGGCAAGCGTCTGTTCGGCTTCATCGCAGCCGGCGCGACGATTGGCGCGATCACCGGCTCGAGCATTACTGCGACTTTGGCCCGTCATGTGCCGACACCCTTTCTGCTCGTTGGCGCGATCATGCTGCTTGAAGTAGCGGTCTTCAGCGTGCGGCATTTGTCACGGTTGTCGGAAGCCCTCAACGCGCGCCCGCAGGAAGCGGCCGGACAGCCGATCGGCGGTGGTGTCCTCGCCGGCATTACGCATCCCTTCAAGTCGGCCTATCTCGCTAATGTCAGCCTTTTCATCCTGCTGTTCGCGATCACCGCAACGTTCCTCTACTTCCAGCAGGCAAGCCTTGTGCGCGACAATTTTCATGATCGCGGCGCGCAAACCGCGTTCTTTGCGCAAATCGACCTTGTGGTGAACGTGATTACGCTGGTCGTGCAGCTCTTTTTCACCGGTCGTATCGTCGGCATCCTCGGTGTGGGTGTGACGCTCGCAATCTTGCCCGCCCTCACTTTGCTCGGCTTCGGTGCTTTGGCCGCTTTGCCGGCTGTGTCGACGTTGGTCGTGTTTCAGGTGCTGCGTCGCTCAAGCGACTACGCCATCGCGCGGCCGACGCGCGAGGTGCTCTATACCGTGGTGCCGCGCGAGGACCGCTACAAGGCGAAGAGCTTCATAGACACCGTTGTCTATCGCGGCGGCGACCAGGTTGGCGCCTGGGCTTACGCGCTGATCGCCATGACCGGTTTTGGCTCTGCTCTTATGGCGACAATCGCGATTGGGTTGGCTGTCGTCTGGTTGATCAACGGCCTGTGGCTCGGCCGGCGCCAGGCCTTGCTGGCCAGTCGAGAGGGCTAGTCGCCCGGACTTCAGGCGAACTCGAGAATGACAGCATCGACCGCGAGACTGTCGCCCGGCTTGGCGTTGATCTTCTTGACCGTGCCGTCAATCTCGGCGCGCAGCACATTTTCCATCTTCATCGCTTCCACCACCGCGACCGTTTCCCCCGCTTTCACCTCCTGCCCCTCCTTGACGGCGATCGAGACGACCAGTCCCGGCATCGGGCACACCACCTGCTTGCCGGTGTCGCCCGCCTTTCTCACCGGCATCAGCCGCGCATAGCCGGCCTCACGCTCGGTATAGACATAGGCTCGGGTCTCGACGCCACGGTAGGACAACGCAAAACCGTTCGGGATCGCGCGCACCTGAACGGTTGCCGGATGGCCGTCAACTGTTCCGTTCCAGACCGGCGCGCCCGGCCTCCAGTCGGACACGACACGGGACGCGCGGGCCCTGCCGTCATGAAACCGGACCTCGATCACGCCATTCTCGCGCTTCACGGTCAGTCGTATTTCCTCTTCGCCTAGCCACACTGCCCGCTCGCTCTCGCGCGTCACGGTCTTGCCGCCCAACTGTCCCGAAATGCGCCGCTTGCGCTCGCCGAGCACGTGGTCGATGGCAGCGGCCACGGCTGCAAGCACTTTCGCAATTTCGCCTTGCGGGGCGCCCGCGTGAAAACCGCCCGGAAATTCTTCCGCGATAAATCCGGTCGAAAGCTTCCCCGCCTGCCAGCGCGGATGCGCCATCAGCGCGGCGAGAAACGGTATATTGTGGCGGATACCGTCGATCACGAAGGCATCGAGCGCATCGCTTTGCGCAGCGATTGCCGCCGCCCGCGTCGGCGCATGCGTCACGAGTTTGGCGATCATCGGGTCGTAGTAAAGCGAGATCTCGCCGCCTTCATAGACGCCGGTGTCGTTGCGCACCGTCACGCCGTTCGCCGTTTGCTCTTGTGGAGGGCGATAGCGCGTCAGCCGGCCGGTTGAGGGAAGAAAATTGCGATACGGATCTTCGGCATAGACACGGCTTTCAACGGCCCATCCGTCGAATTTGACGTCGCTCTGCCTGATCGCAAGCTTCTCGCCTGCGGCAATCCGGATCATCTGCTCGACCAGGTCGATCCCCGTCACCAGCTCGGTGACAGGATGCTCGACCTGCAGCCGGGTATTCATTTCGAGGAAATAGAAGCTCTTGTCCTGTCCGGCGACAAACTCGACCGTGCCGGCGCTGTCGTAACCGACAGCCTTCGCCAGCGCGACCGCCTGCTCACCCATTTTTTTGCGGGTCGCGGCATCGAGCAGCGGCGACGGCGCTTCTTCGATGACTTTTTGGTTGCGGCGCTGGATCGAACATTCGCGCTCACCGAGGTAGATGACATTCCCGTGCTTGTCGCCAAGCACCTGAATTTCAACATGGCGCGGATCCGTGATGAACTTTTCGATGAAGACGCGCTCGTCCCCAAACGATGATTTTGCTTCCGAGCGTGCGCGGACAAAGCCCTCCTTCACGTCGGCCTTGCTGTGGGCGATACGCATGCCCTTGCCGCCGCCGCCGGCACTCGCCTTGATCATGACGGGATAGCCGATCTCCTCTGCAATCCTGACGGCTTCCGCTTCGCTTTCGATCACGCCGAGATGGCCGGGGACGGTCGACACCTTGGCGGCGGCCGCCGCCTTCTTCGATTCGATCTTGTCGCCCATCGCCGCGATCGCTTTCGGATTTGGCCCGATAAAGACGATGCCGGCGGCGGACAGGGCTTTCGGAAATGCCTCGCGCTCGGAGAGAAAACCGTAACCAGGATGGACTGCCTCCGCCCCGCTCTGCTTGCAGGCGGCGACGATCTTTTCGATCACCAGGTAGCTTTCGGAGGCCGGCGGCGGGCCGATCGCGATCGCGCTATCCGCCATAGCGACGTGGAGCGCGTCACGGTCGGCCTCCGAGTAGACGGCGACCGTTTCGATACCCAGCTTGCGCGCGGTCTTGATGATCCGGCAGGCGATTTCGCCGCGATTGGCGATCAGGATACGCTTAAACATTCCGTGTCAGTGGCCCCAGATGCCTGACTTTTCGCTTGCGGCGTCACTAAATCGATCTCTCCACCGGTCACTGCCAGACGGCGCTACCGGCGGATCCGCTTTGATCGATGTTACAATAGTGTCTTGAAGCGGGCGTATCCAGCGCGGCATCACACCAATAAGAATTGGGAGAATTGCCATGTCTGTCCGATTGCCGGCTCTGCTCTATGCGGTCTGCGCGGTCATTCCTCTGCACATTGCGTCGGCCCAGGCGCAAAGTCAGCGCAACCTCATTTTGTTTGTCCCCGACGGCTTGCGCGCGCTCTCAGTGACGCCGGAAGAAACCCCGGCCATGGCCGCGGTGCGCGACCGGGGCGTGAACTTTGCCAATCCCCACTCCTTGTTCCCGACCTTCACGATGGCAAACGCATCCGGGCTGTCGACCGGCCATTTCATCGGCGACACGGGCGCCTTCAGCAATACGATCTACACCGGATTTCCCGTCGCGCACGCGTCTAACAGCGTGACACCGTTCATCGAGACCGATCCAGTGCTCGGCGATCTCAACGAGCACTTCTCCGGAAACTTCGTCGACGAGGACGCTATTTTGCTCGCGGCCCACAATCAAAATTTCAGTACCGCCGCGATCGGCAAGGTTGGCCCCATTATGATGTTCGACCACACCGACCGTAAGGGTGAGAGAACGATCATTGTCGATGATTCGACCGGCAGCGCAGCCGGCATTCCGTTGTCGCAGGCGATGCAGGATGCGTTGAAGGCCGCCGGATTGCCGCTTGTGGCGCCGAAACGCGGCGCCAACGGCAAGGTTGGCGATGCAAGCACGCCGGGCACCACCGAAGCCAATGTCGAGCAGCAGAAATATTTCGCCGACGTTGCCGCCAAGGTTGTGTTGCCGATGTTCAAGGCACAGAACAGGCCGTTCGTGCTGGTGTTCTGGTCGCGCGATCCGGACGGCACACAACACAATCAGGGCGACAGCCTGCTGAAACTCGAACCCGGCATTAACGGGCCGACGTCGCGCGCCGCCGTCAAGAATGCCGACGACAATCTCGCGCAGCTGCGCGCCGCTCTCGACGCGCTTGGACTTGCGGCGAACACCGATATCGTCATTGCTGCCGACCACGGATTCTCCACCATTTCAAAGGAAAGCAAGACCAGCCCGGCCGCGCAGGCGAGTTATCAGGGCGTGCCTGCCGGCTTGCTGCCACCGGGATTCCTTGCCATCAACATCGCAAAGGCCATGGCGTTGCCTCTGCACGACCCCGACGATAAGAAAGCCGCGGTCGCCGACGGTAAATACCCGAAGCGCAGCAATGGACTGATCGGCGCCGATCCGGAGAAGCCCGATGTCGTTGTTGCGTCGAACGGTGGCTCCGACTTGGTCTACGTCCCCAGCAAGGACCGGACGGTCGCCGCCAAGGTCGTCAACGCATTACTGGCGCAGGACTATGTCAGTGGCCTGTTCGTCGACGATGCCCTTGGGTCGATTGACGGCACGCTGCCGCTGTCAGCGATCAATATGAAGGGCGCGGCCGTCACGCCCCACCCTTCGATCGTGGTCAATTTCCGCTCTTACGCAACCGGCTGCGACAAGCCCGTGATGTGCGCCGTGAGCATCGCCGACACCGGCTTGCAGCACGGCCAGGGCATGCACGGCAGCTTCAGCCGCGCCGACACCATGAATTTCATGGCGGCGATCGGACCCGACTTCAAGGCAGGATACGTCAACGAAGCGCCCGTGAGTAATGCCGACATAGGCATGACGATTGCGAAAGTGCTCGGCCTGAAGGTATCGGCAAACGGCGCTCTAATGGGGCGTGTCATCGAAGAATCTCTGCCCGGCGGCTCAGATCCGCAGGTTGAGCACTTCGTCGAACGGGCCACGCCCGACCGTAGCGGCCTTGCGACCATTTTGGTCGGTCAGCGCGTCGGCCAAACACGCTATTTTGACGCTGCGGGCTTTCCCGGCCGCACCGTCGGAATGGAAGAGCGAAAAGCCGCCAGCCGTTGATGCCGAAATTCTATAGGGGGAAAATGCTTTTCCATCCGGTGCCTTAGCGCCAAAGCATTTGTTCTCCGCGATCAGCGCTCGACGCGCGTTGATGCTCTTTGGCACGCGCCCTATTCCACCACAGGCACTGTCGACTATATTAGGGACGACTTCATAGCAATTTGAGTGGAGGTTGGTCATGGCGTTGGCAATTGGCGATACCGCACCTGATTTCGAGGCTGATACTACGGAAGGCAAAATCCGATTTCACGATTGGCTAGGAAATTCCTGGGGCATTTTATTCTCCCACCCGAAGGATTTCACGCCTGTCTGCACCACCGAGCTCGGCACCATGGCCCGGCTCAAACCGGAATTCGACAAGCGTAACACCAAAATCATCGGCATCTCGGTCGATCCAGTGGACAACCACAAGAAGTGGGCGGTCGACATCAAAGAGGTCGTCGGCTTTGCGCCGAACTACCCGATGATTGGCGACCCTGAACTGAAGATTTCGAAGGCCTACGGCATGCTGCCGGCGAGCACCTCCGGCACGTCGGAAGGCCGCACGCCAGCCGACAACCAGACCGTCCGGAACGTCTTCATCGTTGGCCCGGACAAGAAGATCAAGTTGATCCTGGTCTACCCGATGACGACAGGCCGCAACTTCGACGAAGTTGTGCGCGTGCTCGACTCTCTGCAATTGACGGCCAAGCATCGCGTGTCGACGCCCGCAAACTGGAAACAGGGCGAAGACGTGATCATCGCCGGATCGGTCAGCGACGAGGAGGCTAAAAAGATCTGGCCGCAAGGGTTCAAGGCGCCGCGGCCCTATATCCGTATCGTGCCGCAACCGCAGGGCTAACCCGTCGCAGATTTGCACACGAAGGGCGCGGACGATAACGTCCGCGCCCTTATTGTTTTGCCGGCTGGGAGCATTGAATGAACGAAGCGGCCATCAAGCAACCGCCATTTGCCGAATTTCTCGGCCTCAAGATCACACATGTTTCGCCCGAGCGGGTTACGGCAGAACTCGTCGCGCGCGACGACCTCAACAACCGTTTCGGCATCATGCATGGCGGCGCGCTCATGGCGCTTGCCGACAATCTCGGCGGCACGGCAACGACCGCGAATCTCAAGCCCGGTCAATCCACCACCACAATCGAGAGCAAGACCAATTTTTTTGCGGCGGTGCCAATCGGCGACGTTGCGAAGGCGGAATGCACGCCGCTGCACCGCGGCCGCACCACCATGGTCTGGCAGACGCGTATCACGCGCGGCGACGGCAAACTGTGTGCGCTGGTGACCCAAACCCAGCTCGTTCTCGAGCGCGAGAAATAGCGGTCAGCTCTCCGGCTTCGCTGCCCCCCGATTGACCAGCACGACTCCCAGGGCGCAGATCAGCATACCGAAGATCGACACCGCGTCGAGCCGCTCGCCGAACAGGATATAGGCAAACAGCGCCGTGACCGCAGGCACCAGATAGAAAAGGCTTGCAAAGCCGGTCGCCGCCGAGCGCCGGATCAGCCAGTACATCAGCCCGACCGCTGCAATCGAGAGAACCAGCACAAGCCAGGCGAGCGCGAAAATGAGCTCGCCGCTCCAATGAATCACGCGCGTCTCAAATGCAAAGGAGCCGACCGCAAAGAGTATGCCAGCACCGAAATACTGAACGAGATTGCCCGTGCGCCAATCGATACCGCCGCAATAGCGTTTTTGATAGAGCGTTCCGAGCGTGATGCCGATCAGCCCGAGAAAGCTCGCGAACCAGCCGAGCGCCGAGCCCGCCATCACGATGCTGCGGTCGTGCAGCACCAGGACGACGCCGACGAGCCCGAGCGCGACGCCGAGCCACTGAATGCGGGTGACCGTCTCACCCATGAAGCGGTTGGCAATCGTCGTCGTGAGGATGGGCTGCAACCCCATTATCAGCGCTGAGATCCCCGCTGGCACGCCCTGGCTGATAGCCATGAACACGCCGCCAAGACCGAGGCAATGCACCATCGCGCCCGCTGCAAGGCTATGGCCGATTTCGGGCCTGGTCAGAAAACGCGCGCTGCCAATGAGCGCGATCGCGGCCATCAGCATGACCACAAAGATCATGCGCACGGCCAGAAACGTCAGCGGCTCGATGTAAGGCAGGCCAAAGCGGGCGCCGATGAAGCCGGTGCTCCAGAGAAGAACGAAAACGACCGGAGCAGTCGTGATCGCCAGTTGCGTGAGGCGGGATGGTTTTTGCGGCACTGGGGGCTTTGCTGACGGCGGAAGGCGGCACGCCTATACCATTTTTTACGCGGCGTTTCCTTGCCCTCTGCTGCGGGATGGGCCCCTATGCACATGCCGCATGGGCGGCGCATCGGGGGCTTCGTAAAATATGAGACTGTTGGTTGTTTACATCGCTTTCGTCGCAATCGGCCAAGCAATCGCTTACGGCGCTGGCCGGATTGTCGAGATATGGTCCCCGGCAACAAGCCTGCCGGTGTTCCTCGGCGCCTTTTTCTTCGTGCTGTGGGCCGCCTGGCGGCTCGCCGTGAAGGTGGCCTGAACTCAAGTTCCAACAACTCACGCGCTTGTTAAAGGAACCGCAGGCGAGGCCCGCGGGTTTCCTCCATTCGACAGGAAAACGTCCGAATGGAAGGAGGATGTCATGACAGACCCGCGCTTTACGGATCCGCGGTATAACGATCCGCGGCTGAGCGACCCCGTGCTTCGGCGGGACGAAAGTGCCGCCGGCGGAATGTGGGGCTGGATCGCGGGCGTCGCGGTTCTGCTGCTCATCGGTTTTCTGATCATCGCCGGCAACACCGGCAACAACAGCAATACCGCGAGCAGCGGCTCGTCACCGACGGCAACGACAAGCAGCACGCGCATGGCGCCGAGCACGACCGGCTCAGGCTCGACTTCGCCAAAGCCGGCGACGCCGGCGGCCCCGATGGCTCCAGCCCCGGCCCCGTCGCAGGGCGGCGCGAAATAAATTCAATACAATTGACGACAATCGCTCCGGCGCCCTTACCGGCGCCGGAGCAGCGGTTTGCCGGAGTGAGCCGAGAACAACGGCGAGCCGGCGACGCTAAACGAAAAGAGTTACCCCAAGATCGACGAGATGCCGAAGCCGAGCGTCGCACTGACAACGGCTTCGATCGCCTGGAACTGAATTCCCGTCAATTCATGGCTGACATAAGGAAATAGCGCCTGGCCCAGCGGCAGCATGAGCGCCGCCACAAGCGCAACGCAAAGCAGTCGCATGAGCGTAGCCCGGTCGAGCATTGTATCCCCCCTGCTCTTTTTTCTTATTGTGTCATGCCCGGCGCACTCCGGGCAACCTCAGATCTTCAGCGCCTGGTCGATCGGCACCCGGTAGCCGTTCGAGAGGCTATTCGTCTGGTTTGCCAAACCGACCACCGCCATCAACTCGCCGAACATGGCCTCGCTCATTCCGGCCCTACGGGCGGCTTCCGTGTGGGTCGCAATGCAATAACCACAGCTATTGGTGGCCGACACCGCCACATAGATCATTTCCTTGACGAGAGGATCGAGCGCGCCGGGCGCCATCACCTCTTTCACGCTTTCCCAAATCCGCTTGAGGGTCTTCGGATCATGCGCGAGATATTTCCAGAAATTGTTCACGTCGGGTACGTTGCGGGTTTTCTTGATGTCGTCGAAGACCGCGCGCACCTGTGGCGAAGCATCGGCATATTCGATTGGCGGTGGTGTCGGCATTTAGTCGCTCCTTCAACGCGCGAATGTAGTGCCCTCGATCCTCGATATTGTCATTGCCGGGCCTGACCCGGCAATCCATGATGAACTCCGCCAACGGCCGGAGAAAAATATGCCCAAGACAGCGGACTATTTTGCGGGAAAAACGATCATTATCACCGGGGCCGCCAGCGGCATCGGCCGGGCCACAGCGCTCATTTTCGCGCGCGAGAAGGCAAACGTGGTGTGCGCCGACATCGACGACAGCGGCGTCAAGGAAACGGCGGAAAAGATCAACGCCATCGGCAGCCAGGCGCTGGCACTCACTATCGACGTCACCAAGCGCGGGGCGGTCAAGGACATGGTCCAGCTCGCCATCGACGGCTTTGGCGCCGTGCATTTCCTGTTCAATTCAGCCGGCGCCGCCATCAGGCGCGCCAAATTTCTCGAGATCGACGACGACCTGCTCGATCGAACCTTCAACCTCAACGTCAAAGGCACGCTTTATCCGATGCAGGCGGTGCTGCCGCACATGCTTGCCAACAAGTTCGGCGTAATCGTCAACATGGGCAGCATGTCCCATCGCCGCGGCGGCCCGGGATCCTCGGTGCATTATGCCGCCGCCAAAGGCGCGGTGGTCACAATGACCATGGGGGTCGCGCGCGAGTTCGCAGCCCAAGGCATTCGCGCACTGTCGATCTCGCCCGGACCGGTGCGTACACCCTTTCAGGCCGCGGCCAGCAGCTCTCCAGAGCTCGTTCAGCGTTTTCTCGACGACGTGCCGATGAAACGTTTCGGCGAGCCGGAGGAGATCGGAGAACTCGTCCTCTTTATGTGTTCGGATGCCTGCACATTCATGACGGCCGATACTGTTTACGTGAATGGCGGCGGAGGCTGGCGCTAAAAAGGCCAATGCGCGGGCGTGGACCCGCGCATTGCACTTGTTTTCTTACGGCTTCCTAGGCCGCGACGTTTAGCAAGCTTGCATTCTCCAGCTCCAGCATGGCCGCCTTCTTTGCGTTGGCCATCAGCTCGGCCACCGGGACCCCCGCCAGCTCGTTCTCCCTGACCAGCGGCAGGCGCAGATGTGGCGCCTCGCGGAACCAGACGTACTCGTAGATATGGCCGGTTTCGGCGTGCTCGACCGCAATCGTCCGGCCGTGGATCTTGACGCCGAAATCGCGGACGCAGCCCTCGGTCGCCAGCTTGGGCGACTGCAGGCCGAAGATCCGGTGCAGGACGGCATCGATTTCGGTCGGGAAGAACGGCTTGTGCATCACCGCCGTCGCGCCGAGCTTGAATGCCTCGCGTTCACGCGCAGCATTGTGCTCGGCCGAGATCATCACGACTTTTGCCTGCGGGTTTGCCTGCATCAGCTTGGCTAGCGTCGCATAGCCGTTCAGTCCTGGCATATTGACGTCGAGGAACACCACGTCGAACGTCTCGGCGTTGCATCGTTTGACGGCCTCGGCACCCGAATGCGCCTCCTCGATGTCCAGGTGAAAAATTGAACTCGCCAGAACCTTGCGCATCACCTTCAGAGCGACCGCCGAATCATCAACGAGCAGCACCTGCATCGGCGTTGATACGCGCTGATAGGTCGAGAGGATCGCCGCGATATCCTCATTGCCGAACGGCTTGGTGAGGAATTCGTAAGCCTCGAGCTGGCGCGCGAGATCGATGCAACGCCGATTGGCTCGTCCCGAAATCAGCGTCACGAAGGTCTTGTTGCCGGCAATGCGTGCGGCCCACAGCGCATCCATGCCGCCCATGGTCGGCATGTGAACGTCGATGAATGCCAGATCTACGCCGTGATCGAGAGCCTGCAGGCATTCCACGCCGTCGAAAGCATGGACAACATTCGCAACGTATTCCGATGGCAACGCGTCGCGAATGAGCTGGTGAACCGTATTTGCATCGTCAGCGATGAGTACTTTTGTCTGTCTTTGCTGCATCAAGAAATATCCTTTGTCAGCCCACCGCACTAAAAATGCGGAGCGACCTGAAACGTTCAAGGTTGGCACGGAGATCGTAGGTTCCTGACTAATTTCTGCTTGGATAAGTGAAAAGATTTTGAGTCAATTGATCATCACGTGATCCCAACTGAGTGGCGCCACGTTAATTCCTTACGCCCATACCTCAAATTCGTTGAGCTGGAGTTGCCAGCTGCTCGCCGTTGCACACACGATGTACGCAAAATCTTGCCGCTGCCCGCTCCACGCTTGGCATGGTGAGTGGCGCCGGATAGGGACCTGATAACTCTCACCGGCCTTCAACGGCTTGGGCGGTTGACCGTCGATCAGCAGCACAAACTCTCCTTCAGATAGCCGGCTTCCGGGCGCGGATGCGTGTGGCGCCCGATCACCCATCAAATAATCGCGATCAGCGACGGAATAACCGCGCTTCCGCACCGTTTGTCCGGGTAAGATCAAATCGGATATGGGGGGAAATCATGAAAAAAATCGCACTCGTTGTGTTTGCCGCTGTGACCTGTCTTGCCGGGCCCGCTCTTGCACAGCAACCAGCGCCGGCCGGCCCGCCCGTCGGACCCGACTGGTCGAAGATCGAAGTCAAGACCTTCGATCTCGGCAACCGCACGTACATGCTCGAGGGCTTCGGGGGCAACACGACGATTGCCGCCGGCGACGACGGCGTCATCATGGTCGACGGCCAGTTCGCCCAGATGCACGACAAGCTCAAGGCCGCGATCGCCGCCGTCTCGCAGCAACCCGTGCGCTTCCTCGTCAACACCCACTATCATCGCGATCACGTCGGCGGGAATGAGCAGTTCAGCAAGGGCGGCGCCGTTGTGGTCGCGCATGAGAACGTGCGGACGACCCTGGCAAAAGGCACGACGATGGCCGTGCCGGAGGTCAAATACACGCCTGCCCCGGACGAAGCGCTGCCGGCCATGGTGCACAAGGATGGCATGACGCTTCAGGTCAAAGGCCGCGCCGCGCAGCTCAAGCATCCCCTCAATGCGCACACCGACGGCGACACGTATGTGTATTTTGCCGACGCCAATGTGCTTGCGACCGGTGACACCGTCGCGATAGGGCGCTACCCGAATATCGATTTCGCCAACGGCGGCACCCTCAAGGGGATGATCGCGGCATCCGACGCCTACCTCGTTCTCTCCAATGACACGACCAAGATCGTGCCCGGCCATGGACCGCTTGCCAACAAGGCGCAGCTCGCAGAATTCCGGGCGATGTTGTCGACCGTGCGCGACCGTATGATCGCGCTGATCAAGGAGGGGAAAAGCGAGGCCGATGTTCTCGCCGCCAAGCCCTTCGCCGACTTCGACGCCAAGCTCAAGGCGAACGAGCAGGCCAGCACTAACTGGATGCGCGTCGTCTATGGCAGCGTGAAGAGCGAATAAGCCCGCACACCGTATCGGTTAGAGCGGCTATGAGCGGCGCTTTTTCGGATCATGAAGCGCGCCCTCATTCCACCACCACCTCGATATCCGCGCCGAGCGCGTGGCGCAGCGTGCAGGCAATCGGCGAATGCTCGTCGCCCCAGCGCACCAGCGACCTGATCTCGTCGCCCGAAGCTTTCGCGGCACGGATATGCACGATGGCACGCAAGCCGATCAACGCCGCCGAGACGCTGTCGTCGAGGCCGAGCATGCCGCGGTTGTCGCCCTGGCTTTCGACCGTGACGTCAAGTTTGTCGAGTGCAATGCCGACCTGGGCGGCGCGCATGGCGATCACGGTGCCGGTGCAGGCGGCGAGCGACGCGCGCATCAGCCAGCCCGGCTGCGGCACGCCGTTGCCGCCGCCTAGCGCCGTCGGCATGTCGGTCTGTGCCTTCTCGCCCTTTGGGCCGGTAATCGAAAACGTCAGGTCGTTCGTCAGGCTGGCAGTGGCGGGCGAATTCTTCACCAGCCCTTTCTCAGGGTTGGCGGCAATCGCCCGAGCGACATTGTCGATCGCTTCGCGAATGGCCTGTTGCGGCATAGCACCCTCCTCTACAACGGCAAATTGTCGTGCTTGCGTGTCGGCATTTCGACATGCTTGTTGCGCAGCATGGCCAGCGCACGGGCGATACGCCGGCGCGTCGAGTGCGGCATGATCACGTCGTCGATATAGCCCCGCTCGGCCGCGACAAAGGGCGATAGAAAGCGCTCTTCATATTCCTTGGTGCGCGCGGCGATCTTCTTCGGGTCGTCCATGTCGGCGCGGAAGATGATCTCGACCGCCCCTTTCGCGCCCATCACCGCGATTTGCGCCGTCGGCCAGGCGTAGTTCAGGTCGCCCCCGACATGTTTGCTCGCCATCACGTCATAGGCGCCGCCGAAGGCCTTTCGCGTGATCACCGTGACCAGCGGCACGGTGCACTGGCTGTAAGCGAACAGAAGCTTGGCGCCGTGCTTGATCAGCCCGCCATATTCTTGGTCGGTGCCGGGAAGGAATCCGGGCACGTCCACAAAGGTGACGATCGGAATGGCGAAGGAATCACAGAAGCGCACGAACCGGGCCGCCTTGCGTGAAGCATCGCTGTCGAGCACCCCGGCGAGCACCATCGGCTGGTTGGCGACAAAGCCGACAGTGCGCCCGGCTATGCGGCCGAAACCGGTGACGATGTTCTTGGCGTAGGCCGATGAGAGTTCGAAAAAATCGCCCTCATCGGCGACCTTGAGGATCAATTCCTTGATGTCATAAGGCTTGTTCGGGTTGTCCGGCACCAGCGTATCGAGCGATTCATCGATACGGTCGGATTCATCCTGTGTCGGCCATTCCGGCGCGCCGCTCTCGTTGTTTGACGGCAGAAAGTCGATCAGGCGGCGCATCTGCAGCAGGCACTCGACATCGTTTTCGAAGGCGCCATCGGACACGCCGGACTTGGTCGTATGCACGGACGCGCCGCCGAGCTGCTCGGCGGTGACGACTTCGTTGGTCACCGTCTTCACGACATCGGGCCCGGTGACGAACATGTAGCTCGTGTCCTTCACCATGAAGATGAAGTCGGTCATGGCCGGGGAATAGACATCGCCGCCTGCGCAGGGGCCCATAATGACACTGATTTGCGGAATGACGCCGGAGGCGATCACGTTGCGCTTGAAGACCTCTCCGTAACCGCCAAGGGCCGCCACGCCTTCCTGGATGCGCGCGCCGCCCGCATCGAATAGGCCGATGATCGGGCAGCGCGCCCGCATGGCCATGTCCTGCACCTTGATGATTTTCTGGGCGTGCGCCTCCGACAGCGAGCCGCCGAACACCGTGAAATCCTTGGAGAAGAGATAGACCGCGCGCCCGTTCACCGTTCCCCACCCCGTAACGACGCCGTCGCCGGGAATTTTGGACTTCTCCATGCCGAATTCGTTCGAGCGGTGCTCGACGAACATGTCTAATTCCTCGAAGGAGCCTTTATCGAGAATAAGCTCGATGCGTTCGCGGGCGGTCAGTTTCCCGCGCTTGTGCTGAGCCTCGATGCGCGTCTCGCCGCCGCCGAGGCGGGCTTCCTCACGGCGCTTCTCAAGTCTGTCGAGGATGTCCTTCATTCCGCTCTCACTCCTGCCCGTCACCGGTCAGAATCCCGCCGCCAGAGGCATACCATGCGAGGCCAATACCGTCATTGGATAGGCTTGGCACCACCCCCAAAGATTGCTTACAAGCCGGGCATGAGCGACCATCAGACCGCGGCAGAGCTCATCCAGCAGGGCCTCGTGCACCATCGTGCCGGGCAGATTTCGCTCGCCATGGATCGCTATACACAGGTGTTGCGCAACGACCCGCAGAACGTCGACGCGCTGTACTACATTGCCGTCATCTCCTGTGGTGAGGGCCAGTTTCAGCAGGGCATCGACCTTGCGCGCCGATCGCTGTCTTTCCGGACCGGACAGGCCCGTGCCTATAACCTCATCGGTCAGGCGCTGCACCGGATGGGGCAGCCCAAAGACGCGCTCGAAAGCTTCGACAAGGCGCTCGAATGCGACGTCAATTTCGCCGACGCCTATGGCAATCGCGCAAATATGTTGACCGAGCTCGGCCGTCACGCCGAAGCAATATCAAGCTTCGACCGCGCCGTTGCGCTCAACCCGAGATCGGCAACGGACTGGCTTAACCGTGGGGCCACCTTGCATGGGATTGGCCGCGTCGAAGACGCCATCGCAAGTTATGACAAGGCCATCGCACTCGACCCGGATTTCTGCGTGACGCACAATAATCGCGCGCACGCTTTGCTCGATGCGGGGCGCAATGATGAGGCGCTTGCCGCCTATGACCGCGCGATCGCGATCGAGCCGAAAATGGCGGAAGCCTATCTCGGCCGGGCGGTTGTGCTGAAAAAACTCGCCCGGCTGGACGATGCCCTCGCCAGCGTCGACAAGGCAATCGGGATGAAGGCCGATGTCGCCAAGATGCACGAGGCACGCGCCTCCCTCTTGCGCGAACTCGGGCGAGACGAGGATGCGCGCGCGGCCGATGCCAGAGCTGCCGAGCTCGCCGCAAAGGTCGGGGGGAGCAAATCGAGCGCACCGCCCGGAAATTAAAATCGCGATTTGTGGAACTTTAGTCGGTTCCGGTCGTTTGGCGGGATAGTCAGAAGGACATCCCCCATGAATCACGCCACCTCCCGCGGCACCGCGCCGCGCCTTGCCACTCCCACTGATCTAGGCGCCAATGCCGCCAAAGACATCGCCGGAGCCCTCAACGGCATCCTGGCCGACACCTACGCCCTTTATCTCAAGACCAAGAATTTCCACTGGCACATCAGTGGACCACATTTCCGCGACTACCACCTGCTGCTCGACGAGCAGGCCGAGCAGATCTTTGCCACGACCGACGTTCTCGCCGAGCGTGTCCGCAAAATCGGACAGCCAACTTTGCGCTCGATCGGCGATATTTCGCGCCAGCAGAGGTTATCCGATAACGATGCCCCCTACGTCGAGCCGCAGGACATGCTGGCGGAATTGCGCGACGACAATCAGCGCGTTGTCGCATCGATGCGCGAAGCGCACGATGTCTGCGATGAGCATAACGACGTCGCGAGCGCGAGCCTGCTGGAGACCTTCATCGATGACGCCGAAAAGCGCGTCTGGTTTCTTTACGAAGCAAGCCGCAAGGGCGACCCGACCGGGCATTAGCCGCGCTTAGCCTGTCAGAGCAAGCACCTTTGCCGCCGCGTGGAATTCCGCCTCGCGGAACGCGCGGCGCTGGAGCGCAATCTCGTCACGGCCCCACTGCGACATCTGCCAGTCTTCATCGACATGAGCCGCCGACCAGACCTCGCCGGGATCGAGCGCCCGGTGCGCAAGCGCGACCGCGAGCAGTCCAGATCCCGTCAGCGTCGTAACCGATGACACGGCGCCGAGCCGCCACGGCTCCTTGGGAATAGCGGTGCGCAAAGCCTCGATGGATTCGCGCGGCTGGGTGACGTGGATGACTCCCTGCGCCAGCACGAAGTGCGCGTTGAACCGATCGCGTGCCCAGGCCAGGACCGGATCCCATGCCCGCGCCTGCCTTTCGACCAGACCGGCAGGCGCCTCCGCGCGATAGAAAACGAGGTCGGATCGCAGATACTTCTCGATCTCGTCCGCGACGGGCCGCGGCGCGTCGCTCACCGCATCGATGATTACATTGGCAAGCCGTGTGAGCGGCATGCGCGCGGGATCGACGACATCGCTTGGCAAATTCCATTCACCGGCGATTGCTTCAGCAAGTTCACGTGTGGGCGCATTCAACGTGCGCCGCGCCGGCGTCTTGATTGGTTTCCCATCGAGCAGAATCGCTCCGCCCTCGCCGAGATGCGCGGTTTGGTAAAACCGCTTGCGCAAATTCGGCCGCCCGCCGCGCCGCGCCGATTCCATCGGGTCGAGCGGCTGGTTTTCGAATAACTCGGTAAATATGTCGCGCATCAGGTCATCGTGATTGTGCGCCGCAGCAATTGCGGAACCAAGCCAGCAAAACATCAAAACATCGCTACCCTAAGCGCCGCTGGCGCGTACCGAAATCGCCCTGCTCCCGTCATCAGGGCGCCGCTTTCAGAGAGCGAAAAACGTATCTGAGACTTGCAGTTGATAGGCCTCAACCCTGACGGAAGGATAGGTAGCCTTGCGGGTTGGTACCAAATAATATCCGCCCCGGAATCGCGCCGGGAAACAAGGCCAATTGAGGACAAAAGCCGCCGGGGCTGTGACGCGACGCCGTTTATACAGTGTTGGAGTAACGGGGCGCGTTTCGAGGAGTCAATGAAGAATACCGACATTTCTGTCCCGGATTACTTCCACAAGGTCGTGGACTGCCAGTGGGCTTGTCCCGCGCACACGCCGGTCCCCGAATATATCCGGCTGATCGCGCACGGCCGGTATTCCGACGCTTACATGGTCAATTGGTACTCGAACGTGTTCCCGGGAATCCTGGGCCGTACGTGCGACCGCCCCTGCGAGCCGGCGTGCCGGCGTGTCCGGGTGGAGAAGGAGCCGGTGGCAATCTGCCGCCTGAAAAGAGTGGCCGCCGACTACAAGGACGATATCCGCGATCGCCTGCCGAAGCCTGCGGCAAAAAAGAACGGAAAGCGCATCGCACTGGTCGGCGGCGGCCCGGCTTCCCTTACTGTCGCCCGCGATCTCGCCCCGCTCGGCTATCACTGCGTGGTGTTCGACCAGGACCCAAAAGCCGGCGGGATGATCCGCACGCAAATCCCGAAATTCCGATTGCCCGATTCCGTCATCGACGAGGAATGCGGCTACATCCTCCACCTTGGTGTTGAATTCCGCGGCGGCAAGCGCATCGACAGCATGAAGGCGCTGCTCACTGAAAACTGGGACGCGATCTTCGTCGGCTCCGGCGCGCCGCGTGGGCGTGATCTCGACATTCCCGGCCGCAAGGAAGCGGTCAAGAATATCCATATCGGCATCGACTGGCTCTCTTCCGTCTCGTTCGGCCACATCGACAAGATCGGTAAACGGGTCGTGGTGCTTGGCGGTGGCAACACAGCCATGGATTGCTGTCGGTCCGCCCGCCGGCTCGGCGGCGAGCACGTCGACGTGGTGGTGCGCTCCGGCTTCGAAGAAATGAAGGCGTCGCCTTGGGAAAAGGAAGACGCCATGCACGAGGGCATCCCGATCCATAATTTCCTCGTGCCGAAGGAATTCACGCACGAAAACGGCAAGCTCACCGGCATCACCTTCGAGAAGGTGAAGGCCGAGTACGACGCCAAAGGCCGGCGCAAGCTCGTTCCTGCCGGCGAGCCGGAGCAGCATTTCCCTTGCAACGATGTGCTGGTCGCAGTCGGCCAGGAGAACGCGTTTCCCTGGATCGAGCGCGACGTCGGCATCGAGTTCGATCAATGGGACATGCCCAAGGTCGACACCAAGACGATGGCGTCCACTCACCCCAAAGTCTTCTTCGGCGGCGATGCGGCGTTCGGTCCGAAAAACATCATCTGGGCCGTCGCACACGGCCATGAGGCCGCGGTCTCGATCGACAAGATACTCAACGGCGAGGATATCGCCGACCGGCCCGCCCCTGCCGTGCAGGTGATGAGCCAGAAGATGGGTATCCACGAGTGGAGCTACGATAACGAAATCGCGCTCGACAATCGCTACAAGGTGCCGCATCGCGACAAGGTTATTGCGCTCAAGGACATCAAGGCCGAGGTCGAACTGGGCTTCGACGAGAAGCTGGCCTTCGCTGAAGCCGGTCGCTGCCTGAATTGCGACGTGCAGACCGTGTTCTCGGCGCAGCTCTGCATCGAATGCGATGCTTGCGTCGATATCTGCCCGATGGACTGCATCACCTTCACGCCGAATGGCGAAGAGGCCGACTTGCGCAAGCGGCTGTCTGCGCCCGCCCACAATCTCACGCAAGATCTCTATGTTCAGGACGGCCTCAAGACCGGCCGCGTCATGGTCAAGGATGAGGACGTCTGCCTGCATTGCGGCCTGTGCGCCGAACGCTGCCCGACCGGTGCCTGGGACATGCAGAAATTCTTGCTCGATATGACTCACGCAGGGACTTCATGCCGACCGCCACGCCGATCAGCCGCGTAAACGATTTCGTCATCCGTTTCGCCAACGTCAACGGATCTGGCTCGGCGAGCGCAAACGAGATGTTCGCGCGCGCCGTGATGCGCATGGGCGTTCCGGTCGCGCCGCGCAATATTTTTCCGTCGAACATTCAGGGCTTGCCGACCTGGTACGAGGTGCGCGTATCCGAAGCGGGTCATATGGGCGCCCGCGGCGGCACCGACCTGATGGTGGCAATGAACCCGCAAACCTTCGACAGGGACATCGCCGGCATCGAACCGGGCGGCTACCTGTTCTACGACTCCACCAAGCCACTGCCGCCGTCGAAATTCCGTGATGACATCACGGTCGTCGGCGTGCCGCTCACCGCTATCTGCAACCGCGAATATACCGATCCGCGCCAGCGCCAGCTGTTCAAGAACATCATCTATATCGGCGCGCTGACCGCCCTTCTCGACATGGATGTGAAGGTCGTCGAGCAACTCATTGGCGAACAATACAAAGGCAAGGACAAGCTCATCGAGCCCAACCTCAAGGCGCTGCATATCGGCCGCGACTACGCGGTCCTGAACCTGCAGTGTCCGCTCGGTATCAAGCTCCGGCGCGCCAACGCCGTCGGCGACCGGATCTTCATCGAGGGCAATTCCGCCGCCGCGCTGGGGGCGGTCTACGGTGGCGCGACGGTCTGCGCCTGGTACCCGATCACGCCGTCGTCCTCGCTCGCCGACGCCTTCACCCGCCACTGCGCGAAGCTGCGCGTCGACCCGGAGACCAAACAGGCCAAATACGCGATCATCCAGGCCGAGGACGAACTCGCCTCGATTGGCATCGTCATCGGCGCCGGCTGGAACGGCGCGCGCGCGTTTACGGCTACTTCCGGACCGGGCATCTCGTTAATGCAGGAGTTCATCGGCCTTTCCTATTTCGCTGAGATCCCTGCGGTTATCTTCGATGTGCAGCGCGCGGGCCCCTCGACCGGCATGCCGACCCGCACCCAGCAATGCGACATCACGTCCTGCGCTTACGCCTCGCACGGCGACACCAAGCACGTTCTGCTGTTCCCGGAAAATCCGACGGAAAGCTTCGAGTTCGGCGCCCAGGCCTTCGATCTGGCCGACCGGCTGCAGACGCCGATCTTCGTGATGCTTGATCTCGACATCGGCATGAACCATCACCTCTCGAAGCCGCTCGCCTGGGACGACAGCCGCAAATATGACCGCGGCAAGGTGATGACGGCTGAAGAGCTCGAGGCCGGCAAGGAATTCGGCCGTTACCTCGACGTCGACGGCGACGGCATCCCCTACCGGACCTATCCCGGCACGCATCCGACCAAGGGCTCGTTCTTCACGCGCGGCACCTCGCGCGACCGCTACGCGCGCTACACCGAAGAGGGCGCGCCCTATGTCGACAACATGCAGCGGTTGATCCGGAAGTTCGACAGCGCCAAGGATCTGGTGCCGCGGCCGCTGATCGCAACCTCCGGGAAGCCGACGAAATACGGCGTTATTTATTTCGGTTCGACCTCACCCGCGATGGACGAGGCAATTCACATGATCGAGGCGCGCGGGCACGGACTCGACCGCATGCGGGTGCGAGCTTTCCCGTTCCATTCGAGCGTCAACAGCTTCGTCGCCGACCATGACTTCGTGTTCGTGGTCGAGCAGAACCGCGACGGGCAACTGCGTTCTCTGATCGTCAACGAATGCGGCATCGACCCGGTGCGGCTGGTGCCGATCCTGCATTACGACGGCACGCCCATTACGGCCCGTTTCATCGCCAAAGCAATCGGCGACCACCTCGACAAGCTGACGGTGAAGCCGATGAAGGTGACCTCATGACCTATCTCGCCAAGCCGAAATTCCATCACCCCGACCTGCCTAAGAATTCGCTCGGCTATACGCACCGGGACTACGAGGGCACGGTCTCGACGCTGTGCGCCGGTTGCGGGCATGACTCGATCACCGGCGCGATCATCCAGTCCTGCTTCGAGCTCTCGATCGAGCCGCATCGCGTCGCCAAGATTTCTGGCATCGGGTGCTCGTCGAAAACGCCGACTTATTTCCTGGGCAATTCGCACGGATTTAATTCGGTGCACGGCCGCATGCCTTCGGTCCTGACCGGCGCCAACCTTGCCAACCGCGACCTGATCTATCTCGGGGTATCCGGCGATGGCGACAGCGCCTCGATCGGCCTTGGCCAGTTCGCGCACTGCCTGCGTCGCGGCGTCAACATGGTCTATATCGTGGAGAACAACGGCGTTTATGGCCTCACCAAGGGCCAGTTCTCGGCCACCGCCGACCGCGGCTCGAAATCGAAGCGCGGCGTCATCAACACCGACAATTCCATCGATCTCGTCGCGATGGCACTGCAGTTGGGCGCGAGCTTTGTCGCCCGCTCGTTCTCGGGCGACAAGCAGCAACTGGTGCCGATCATCAAGGCCGCGATCGCGCATAAGGGCGCGGCCTTCATCGACGTGATCAGCCCTTGCGTCATGTTCAACAACCATGCCGGCTCGACCAAGAGCTTCGATTTCGTGCGCGAACACAATGAGGCCGTGAACCGGCTCGACTTCATCTCCAGCCGCATGCCGATCGAAGTGAAGTATGAGCCGGGCGCCGTCGAAATTGTCGAGCAGCATGACGGTTCCAAGCTGGCGCTGCGCAAGCTCGATGCCGATTACGAGTTGCACGACCGCGCCGCCGCGCTCGGATTTTTGCAGCACCACGCCGCCAAGGGACAGATCGTGACCGGCCTGCTTTACGTCGAGAAGGAGCCGGAAGACCTGCATGCCCACCTGCGCACGGTGGACGCACCTCTGAACGCGCTCGACGAAAAGGAGCTGTGTCCCGGCCAGGCGGCACTCGAGAAGTTCAACGCAAGCCTGCGGTAGTGGACAAACGCCGCCTCGGACAATCCGATCTACACCTCGCGCCGCTGATGCTTGGCGGCAATGTCTTCGGCTGGAACGTCGACGAGCCGACATCGTTCGAAATCCTCGATGCCTTCGTCGACGCAGGCTTCAACGCCATCGACACGTCCGATAGCTATTCGCGTTGGGTGCCGGGCCATCCGGGCGGCGAGTCCGAGACAATCATCGGCAACTGGCTGAAGAAGAGCGGCAAGCGCGACAAGGTGTTGATCGCCACCAAGGTCGGCGAGGACATGGGCGAAGGCCGGAGCCTCCGGAAAGAATACATCCTGCGCGAATGCGAAGCATCGCTTCGGCGCCTGCAAACCGATTACATCGATCTCTACCAGACCCATTTCGACGACGAGGTCACGCCGCCGGAAGAGACCATGCAGGCCTATGCCATTCTGGTCGCAGCCGGCAAGGTGCGCGCGATCGGGGCCTCCAACATGACGCCGGCACGGCTGAAGGCTTCGCTCGCCGCAAGCGCCGAGGTCGGCGCGCCGCGCTACGAGAGTTTGCAGCCGCTCTACAACCTCTCCGACCGCAGAGAATTCGAGACCGAATTCGCGCCGATCTGCCGGCAGGAGAAGCTCGGCGTCATCAACTACTACTCGCTCGCGGCCGGCTTCCTCACCGGCAAGTATCGCTCGGCCGAGGAAGGCGCCAAGCATCCCGGACGCGGTGGGCGGCTCAAGCGCTACCTCGACGCTCGCGGCATGCGGATCCTGAAGGCGCTCGACACCGTGGCCGCGCGCCACAACGCCCTTCCCGCTCAGGTCGCGATTGCCTGGCTGATCGCCAAGCCCATCATCACCGCGCCGATTGCCAGCGCCACCAGCCGCAAACAGCTCGAGGAAATCATCAAGGCGCCGGACATCAAGCTTTCGCGCGAGGATATCGCGGCGCTCGATGCCGGGAATTGAAGGCCGGGCCACCCGCGCGGCACACGGGCGCCCGGCCTTTCCGCACGCCACCTAACTCCCGAGCCCAGCGGACTTGCACGGGCTGACGTCAGCCACGGCTTCAAGCCTTCGTCGTGAATGCGACGTCGCCGATCTCGAGTAGCGACTTGAGGTTGGACAGGACCTTCGGCCAGCCGCCGGAAACGCCCTCGATAAACTTCGTGCCATCGCCTTCCAGTTCGTGCGTGATGGTGAGCTTCACGGCCTTGCCGCCAAAATCCGGATAGTAGTCGGCCATCTCGATCTCCATCGTGCAGCGCGAATACCCTTCCGCCTTCAGTTCGGGCTTGAATTCGTTTCGCCATTTGAGCACCAACCGTTTGGGCGGAACGGCTTCCAGAACTTCGCCGGTGTCAGCCATGCGGCCGTCTTCAAACTTGAGGCGCCATGGCGAGCCCGGCTTCCAGTCGCATTCGGCCGTCATGCCGAACCAGTATTTCCTGATTGTTTGTGGATCGGTCAGCGCCGCCCAAAGTTTCTCCGGCGTAGTGCGAATGTAGGTTACGTACACGAACTTCGGTTTGCTCATCGTTACTCTCCCGTCCCTTCTTCCAGCGCTTTTTTCATGTCGCTCAGCGCCTGCAGGCGTGAGCGCTCGAATTTCCCGATCCACCGTTCGCCGATCTCGTGGATCGGCACCGGATTGAGGTAGTGCAACTTCTCGCGGCCCCGTTTGACGGTCGCGACCAGATTGGCCTCCTCGAGAATGGCCAGATGCTTGCTGACCGCCTGGCGCGTCATGTCCAGGCGCCGGCAGAGCTCTCCCAGCGTTTGACCGTTCTCGGCGCGCAGGCGATCGAGCAATTCCCTCCGGCTCGCGTCGGCCAGCGCTTTGAAGGCTGCATCCATCAACTATAATATGCAACCATTTGGTTGCCTGTCAAGGGCCCGAAGGTTTCAGAAGTGGAACTTGCTGATGGAACCAGCGTTGATGCCTGACATGAGCGCGCGCGCCGCCCACGCAATCCGCAAAAATCGCACGGCCAGGCTCTCTAAACGCGGGAGCCGGAACGGCATCACCGCGGAAGAGATCAAGGACGTCGAGGAGCTGGCGACTCCTCGGACGCCGGTGATCTACGAGGTCGTGCGCCGCCTTGGCGAAGAAGAAATGGAACGCCCTATCACTTCGCTGTGGTGGTCGGGCGTGGCGGCGGGGCTCTCGATCAGTTTCTCCCTGCTCTCGCAGGCGATCCTGACGGCGCACCTGCCGGAGGCATCGTGGCAACCGCTTGTGGTCAGCTTCGGCTACTGCATCGGATTCATCATGGCGGTGCTTTCGCGCCAGCAGCTCTTCACCGAAAGCACAATCACCGCGGTTTTGCCGGTCGCGGCCGATGTAACTCGGGGCAATATCGTGCGCATGGCGCGGCTCTGGGCGATCGTGCTCGCAGCCAATCTCACAGGCACGTTGTTCGCGGCATTATTCTGCACGTTCACGCCCGTTTTGCCGAGCGACATCTACAGCGGAATGCTGGAGATTAGCCGTGATCTGCTTGGTTTCAGCTGGTGGGAGATGGTGTTCCGCGCGATCGCCGCCGGGTTTCTGATGGCGGCGATGGTCTGGCTGATGCCGGGCGCGGAAGGCGCGCAATTCCACGTCATCACGCTGATGACGTGGCTGATCGCCGTCGGCGGATTTACCCATATCATCGCCGGCAGCATGGAATCGTATCTTTTGGTGTTTTCGGGGGAGTGGGTTTGGTGGCGAATGATCACCGACTTCATGGTACCGGTCCTGATCGGCAATACGATCGGCGGTACCGCGCTATTCGCGCTGATCGCCTATGCCCAGGTGATGGATGAGATTTAGAGACCTCGCCTGAAGCAAAGCCTTAACTTGAAGAAATCGCGCTAAATCGCGCGTTCATTTCTCAAGTGAATTGTGAGGATTTCTACTGGTTGACGCAGGTACCGACATAGGCGTTGCGGTCGCCGGCAGCCGGCCCGTAAACCCCGGCCTGATGGGCGCAACGCGCCGCTCGATCCTGGAAGGTCTCGGCACCACCCCGCCCGGAGCCTGAAATCGTCGGCAGGTTGGGCAATGTGCGACCGGTTTGCGGCACCGTGATCGGCGGCGGAGTTACAGCATAAGGCTGCGGCACGGTGGTTGATCGAGGGATGACGACCTTTTTCACCGTCCCGCGCGGTGATTTGTATTTTGGCGCAAGCCAAGGCTCGGGCTGCGAGGGCCTAGCCCCCTTCTCGGGAACCATGATGCTGAAGTTGTCGTCGAGAACGCTGTAGCCGCTGCCGCTTTGCGCAAAGGCAGGCGCTGCGGATGCCGCCGCCAGAACGAACATGCCGGCTACAAGAGATGTGCGCATGGCCCCTCTCACATAGGAACCCCTCGCCCCGCCCGCTACTCCTCCGGAGCGCCCTCGATCGGATCATAACGTTTCGTGTCAAACCCGAGCAAATTCCAGGATTGCTCCATATGCGGTGGCAGCGGCGCTGACACATCAATAATGCCGCCGCGCGGGTGCGGTACCGCGATCCGCCGCGCCAGCAAGTGCAGCTTGTTTTGCACACCACCGGGGAATTCCCAGTTCTCGATATTGAAATATTTTGGATCGCCGACAATCGGGTTGCCGACATGGGCCATATGCGCACGCAACTGATGGGTGCGACCGGTCACCGGCTTCAGTGAAATCCACGCAAACTTGTGCGCCGCCGGCTCTACCAGCGCGTAGTAAGTGACCGCGTGGACTGCATCCTTCTCGCCATGCTTGGCGATGCGCATATAGGAGTCTTCCTCGACTTCCTGCTTGGCCAGATACGTAGAAATGCGTCCCTGCGCCGGCTTCGGCACGCCGGCAACCAGCGCCCAGTAGATCTTGCGGGCCGACCGCGAACGGAAGGTCTTTGCGAGCGCCGCCGCGGCAAAACGCGTCTTCGCGACCAGCAAACAGCCCGCAGTATCCTTGTCCAAGCGGTGCACCAGCCGCGGACGCTGCCCGTCGGGGCCGCGCAGCGCGCCGAGCATCCCGTCAATGTGACGCGTGGTGCCGGAGCCGCCCTGCACCGCAAGGCCCATCGGCTTGTTGAGCACCATGACGTCAGCATCCTCGAAGAGGATGATCGATTTCAGGAAAGCGCGATCCTTCTGCGCGGCAGGTGCATCGTCACGCGGGGCCGGCGCTTCGACTTTAAGCGGCGGAATGCGCACGGCCTGCCCGGCTTCAAGGCGGGCTTTCGGCTGCGTACGCTTGCCGTTCACCCGCACCTCGCCTTTGCGAATGATGCGCTGGATATGGCTGAAGGACAGGCCCGGAAACCGCGCCTCGAAAAAACGGTCGACGCGCATGCCTGATTCATCGGCCGCGACGGAGACGGTCTGGACCTTGCCTGCCGCCCGCAACCGCTCCGCGCCCGCCACTGCGGGCGCCGGACGTGGGACAGCACGTTGTGCTCGCCCCTCGGGGTGACGGAACGACTGCTGGCGCGCCTGACGCGGTTGATGCCGCGGCCCGGCTTGCTGACGGCCGCCGCCGGGCTGGCGCGGGCCGGATTTTCCGCGCCTCATGCCCCGCCCCGCTCCTTCCGCAGCTTCGCCCAGTATTCGAGCCGCTTCCTGATTTCACGCTCGAAGCCGCGCTCCGGCGGGTCATAAAATTTCTGCCGCTCGAGCGCGTCTGGAAAATAGTTCTGGCCGGAGAAGGCCTCCTCGGCATCGTGATCGTAGGCGTAGCCGCGGCCGTAGCCTTCGTCCTGCATCAACCGGGTCGGCGCGTTGAGGATGTGCTTGGGCGGCAGCAGAGAACCAGCCTCCTTGGCCGTGCGCATGGCCGCGCCGAACGCGGCATAGCCGGCATTGGATTTTGGGGCCGTCGCGCAATACACCACCGCCTGCGCGATCGCGAGCTCGCCTTCGGGTGATCCCAGGAAATCGTAAGCATCCTTCGCGGCATTGGCGATCACCAGCGCCTGCGGGTCTGCCAGTCCGATGTCCTCGATCGCCATGCGCACCACGCGGCGTGCGATGTAAAGCGGCGGCTCGCCGGCATCCAGCATCCGGCAGAGATAATAGAGCGCGGCATCGGGATCGGATCCGCGCACCGACTTGTGCAGCGCGCTGATCAGATTGTAGTGGCCGTCCTGGCTCTTGTCGTAAATCGGGGCGCGCCGCTGCACGATGTCCTGCAGTTTGGCGCTGTCGAAAGTCTCGTCCTTGCGCGCAGCGCGCCAAACTTCTTCGGCAAGCGTCAGCACCGCCCGGCCGTCACCGTCTGCCATGCGGACTAAAGATGCGCGCGCCTCGGCGTCGAGTGGCAGCCGCCTGTTTTCAATCTTCTCGGCACGTCCCAACAGTTTTTCGATTGCTCCGGCGTCGAGCGATTTGAAGACCAGTACGCGTGCGCGCGATAGCAATGGCGCGTTCAGCTCGAATGAGGGGTTCTCGGTGGTGGCGCCGACCAGAACGATGGTGCCATCCTCCATCACCGGCAGGAAACTGTCCTGCTGGGCACGATTGAAGCGGTGGATTTCGTCAACGAACAAGAGCGTGCCTCGCCCCGTTTCACGGCGGTGACGCGCTTCCTCGAAGACCTTTTTCAGGTCGGCCACGCCGGTGAAAATTGCCGAGATCTGCTCGAAATGGAGGTCGGTCGCCTGCGCCAGCAGCCGCGCGACCGTGGTCTTGCCGGTGCCCGGCGGCCCCCAGAACACGAGCGAGCCGAGCGAGCGCGTCTCCAGCATGCGGGTCAGCGCGCCGTCTGGCCCGAGCAGATGATCCTGACCGACGACCTCGTCGAGCTTCTGCGGCCTGAGCTTGTCGGCAAGCGGTCTCGGTGCGTCCTTATCGAGGCCCGCGGCCGCAAAGAGGCTGGGACCGCTGGTTTTGGGACGGACAGCCATCGGACCGTCACTCCCTCATCCGCCGAAGACGGCGGAGATTTTCTGCCCGTTACGAACAATCACGATGCGCCAGGCGCGGTTCTGCGCCTTGCTCAGGCGCTCAAGATCGTGGGTCTTGGTGATACGCTCACCATTGACCTCCTGGATCACGTCGCCGCGCTGGAAGCCCAGATTGCTGGCATAGGAACCGTTATCCACGTCGACGACGACCACGCCCTCTTCAGCATTACGCACCTGCAGCTCGTCGACGAGTGCCGGCGAAAGATTGGCGATCTTCACACCCGAAAACGGCGAACGCGAGCGGATCACGATCTCCTCGCGCGGCGTTTCAGGAGCGATCTGCAGCGCGACCGTCACGGTCTGCTCGCGTCCGCCCCGCACGATGCCAAGCCGCGCGGTGCCGCCAAGCGGCTTGGTCGCGAAGCGATAATCGAAGGCATTGGGATCCTCGACATTCTGACCATCGACCGACACGATGAGGTCACCTGGCTTGAGCGAGGCGCGCGCCGCCGGACTGTCCGGCGCAACATTCGCGATTAGCGCACCTGACGGACGCTTGAGCCCCATACTGTCGGCAATGTCGGCTGTCACAGCCTGCAATTTGGCGCCGAGCCATGGCCGCGCCACCGCTTTGCCACCGGTCTTGGCGGACGCCACCACCACCTTCACCATGTTGGCGGGAATAGCGAAGCCGACACCCTGCGAGCCGCCCGAGCGCGAAAAAATGGCGGTGTTGATGCCGACGAGCTTGCCGGTCATGTCGACCAATGCGCCGCCCGAATTGCCCGGATTGATCGCGGCGTCCGTCTGGATGAAAAACTGATAGTCGCTGACGCCGACCTGCGTGCGCGCAAGCGCAGAAACGATACCGTGGGTCACTGTTTGTCCGACACCGAACGGGTTGCCGATGGCAAGCACAAGGTCGCCGACCTGCAGTGCATCGGAATCGGCAAAGTCGAGCACCGGAAAACGTTCATGGCCATCCTTGACGCGCAGGATAGCGAGGTCGGTGCGCGGATCCTTGAGCACCAGGATGGCCTCGAACTCACGTTTGTCGGCGAGCGAAACCTTTACCTCGTCGGCGCCTTCGATGACGTGATTGTTCGTGACGATCAGCCCGCCGGCGTCGACGATGACGCCCGAGCCGAGCGAGCGTTGCACCTGGTTGCCGCCGGGACCGCCCGGCACGCCGAAGAATCTGCGGAAGATCGGATCGTCGAGAAGCGGGTTGCGATTTTGCACCACCTTGGCGGCGTAGACGTTCACCACCGCCGGCGCCACGTGCTGCACGACCGGCGCATAGGAAAGGCGCAATTCCGATTGCGTCGGCACGCGCCGCTCCTGGGCGATGGTACTCGTCGAAAGCCCAGCGGCAAACAGGACGGCAATCAGATGCACGGGGCGCATTGGCACAATTCCTGAGGTCTCATCCAGTCATGGCCGGGGTTATACCGCCCGTCCATGACTTAAAAGCAGGACGTGGATGCCCGGCACAAGGCATGTGCTCGGCCGGGCATGATTCACGTCCGAATGGGCGAGATATAGGCCTCTCCCGGGCCCAAATGAAGGCCGGGGCCGGCCTTCCCGCCCCCAAGGTAAAGGCCTCTATTCGACCGCCGGCACCGTGCGCAGATAGGCGACCATGGCATCCAGGTCGCCCGGTGTGACCGTCGCGTAATAGTGATAGCCCATCGGCGGCTTGAGCTTGCTGCCGTCCTTGCTGGTGCCGCCCGTGATCGCGCGCTTGATCTCGTCGTCGGTCCAGCCACCGATGCCCTTGGTCTTGCTCGAGGTGATGTTGCGCGCCACCGACACGCCCCAGGGCCCCGGAAATTCGAATCCACCGGCGCCGAGCTTGGTGGCGAATTCGCGGCCACGTTGACCCATCGGGGTATGACATTCCATGCAATGCGCGATGGTCACGAGATAAAAGCCCTTCTTGACCGTGTCGCTCATCATCGCATCGGTGTAAGGCTTGTCGCCACCGGGCGGGATCGGGTGTCCTTGCGGAATTTTGTAGACCGGGTCCGCCACCGTGTTCTTGATCGGCTTGATTGTGCGCAAATAAGCAATGACCGCATCGAGATCGCGGTCGGTCATGATCTCGTAAAATCCGCTCGGCATGACCATGGCAACAGGCACACCGTTTTTCTTGATGCCCTTGCGCATGACTTGCTTGAGCTCAGCGTCGGTATAGCTGCCGACACCGGTCTCCTTGTCCTGCGTGATGTTGGGTGCAGTCACCTTGAACGGGGGTTCGTCCCACGACAGGCCTCCGGAAAACGCCTTGTCCATGATGTCGCCCTGCGCCCCCTTCGGGGTGTGGCAGTTACCGCAGGTCAGGATCCCGTTGACCAGATAGTCGCCGCGCTTGACCAAGTCGCTGTTCGCGGATTGCGCATTGGCGGCGCCAGCCAATGCGATGCCAAACGCAACTGCGAAGAGTGCCGAACGAAATGCCATGACGTTCCCCCACCAAGCCAAATGCGGTCACGATCATAACGGTCGGGCATCAGCCCGCAAATAAAAAGGGCGGCAATGCCTGCCGCCCTTTCATGGAACCGTATTAAAAAATTTAAGCCGCCGCGGTCGCCGTTTCTTCGGCCTTTTTATCCTGCACCGGCCCGGAGTCCTTCCCCTTGGCCTCGATGTCGCGATCGACGAACTCGATGACTGCCTGCGCGGCGTTGTCGCCGTAACGGAAGCCGGCCTTCATGATGCGGGTGTAGCCGCCGTTGCGCTCCTTGTAGCGCGGGCCAATCACGTCGAAGAGCTTCCTGACCTGGACGACATCGCGCACTTCCGCGATCGCCTGGCGGCGCGCGTGGAGGCCGCCCTTCTTGGCGAGCGTCACCAGCTTTTCCACCACCGGGCGCAACTCTTTCGCCTTCGGCAGCGTGGTGACGATCTGCTCGTGCTTGATCAAGGCCGCAGCCATGTTGGCAAACATGGCACGGCGATGCGCGGGCTTCTTGCCGAGCTTGCGGTGAACCTTGCCGTGACGCATCGCGTGCTTCCCTTCGTTCCGTTTTCAAGCCGCTTCGCGGCCTAGTAATGATCCTCGAAGCGCTTGGCGAGCTCTTCGATATTTTCCGGCGGCCAGCCGGGCACTTCCATGCCGAGATGCAGTCCCATCTGCGCCAGCACTTCCTTGATTTCGTTGAGCGACTTGCGCCCGAAGTTCGGCGTGCGCAGCATTTCCGCTTCGCTCTTCTGCACCAGATCGCCGATGTAAACGATGTTGTCGTTTTTCAGGCAGTTGGCTGAGCGCACCGAGAGCTCGAGCTCGTCGACCTTCTTGAGGAAGGCCGGATTGAAGGCAAGATCGGGAATCGTCTCGGTGGTTTCCGCCTTGCGCGGCTCTTCGAAATTCACGAACACATTGAGCTGATCCTGCAGAATGCGCGCGGCATAAGCGAGCGAGTCTTCCGGCGATACTGCGCCGTTGGTCTCGATCGTCATGGTCAGCTTGTCGTAGTCGAGAATTTGCCCTTCGCGGGTGTTCTCGACCTTGTAGGAGACCTTGCGTACCGGCGAATAAAGGCTGTCGACCGGGATAAGGCCGATCGGCGCATCCTCGGGACGGTTGCGTTCGGCGGGCACGTAGCCTTTGCCGGTATTGACCGTGAACTCCATGCGGATCTCGGCGCCCTCGTCGAGCGTGCACAGCACGAGGTCCGGATTGAGCACGACCACGTCGCCGACCGTCTGGATGTCGCCGGCGGTGACCGTGCCAGGCCCCTGCTTCTTCACGACCATCCGCTTGGGACCCTCGCCCTGCATCTTGATGGCGATGTCCTTGATGTTGAGCACCATGTCGGTGACGTCCTCGCGCACGCCGGCGATCGAGGAAAACTCATGCAACACGCCATCGATGTGCACCGACTGCACCGCCGAGCCCTGCAACGAGGAGAGCAGAATGCGGCGCAGCGCATTGCCGAGCGTGACGCCAAATCCCCGTTCGAGAGGTTCGGCAACCACCGTTGCGACCCGCGCGGCGTCGCCGCCGGCGGAGACCTGGAGCTTGTTCGGCCTGATCAGTTCCTGCCAATTCTTCTGGATCACGTCTTCACCTTTTCAGCGGCGCGGTCTTCTCGCGCCTAGCGCACCCCACCCGCCGCGTGGGGAAAATTTCGGCGGTAGATCACGCGCAGGCTCTCAATGCCCACGCGAAAGAAACAATCACACGCGCCGCCGCTTGCGCGGTCGGCAACCGTTATGCGGTATCGTCGTCACGTCACGGATCGAGGTAATCGTAAAGCCGGCCGCCTGCAGCGATCGCAACGCCGACTCACGTCCCGAGCCCGGCCCCGACACCTCGACTTCGAGGGTGCGCATGCCGTGCTCCTGTGCCTTCTTGGCGGCGTCTTCTGCGGCAACCTGCGCGGCATAGGGCGTCGATTTGCGCGAGCCCTTAAAACCCATGGTCCCGGCCGACGACCAGGCAATCGTGTTGCCCTGCGCGTCGGTGATCGTAATCATGGTATTGTTGAACGAGGCCGCGACATGCGCGACGCCTGACGCGATGTTCTTACGTTCGCGCCGGCGGACGCGAGTAGCTTCCTTACCCATTCTCAATCCTTTCGCGCCCGCGCGCCGCAATCGGCGTGAGGGCTTATCCTGTTATCAAGTCGGTCCCGCTGCCTTCTTCTTGCCGGCGATCGTCTTGGCCGGGCCCTTGCGGGTACGTGCATTCGTGTGCGTGCGCTGGCCGCGAACGGGCAAACCCTTGCGGTGCCGCAGGCCGCGATAGCAGCCGAGATCCATCAGGCGCTTGATGTTGAGCTGCACCTCGCGCCGCAGATCGCCTTCGACCATGTAGTCGCGGTCGATGATTTCACGGATCTGGAGCACTTCGGCGTCGGTCAGTTGCGAGACCCGACGCTCCTTCGGCAGATTAACCTTGCCCATGATATCCTGGGCGGTCTTGGACCCAATGCCATGGATGTACTGAAGCGCGATTTCGACGCGCTTATTGGTCGGCAGATTGACGCCCGCGATACGAGCCACTTAACTTCTCCTATATCGACCGATAGCGCTGAATGCGCCGGTTTTTCCAAGTCCCTTGAAGGGGATAGCGCAAAGCGTAACACGACGCCCGTCCCCGCCTTGCTGGGGCCCGGCATCGCGTCAAACTCCTGAATGTGCAGCTTATTAAGGGATTCATCACGCTCTAGTCAACCTCCGCCGGGTACGGTTTTTCCGTTGCCCCGGCCTTTTCTTGCCGCGCTTTGCCGCCGTTACCGGCCGTTTTCGACGGGCGCTGCCCTTGCGGGCGGTGCGCTTGGACCTCTTGGCCGCTCCAGCCTTACGGCGACGCGGTTTGGCCACCTTGCCCCTGAGCGGGCCCGCGGGGGCCAAATGCAGGTCGATGGCCGCGGCGACCTTGTCGATCGGCGCCATGCCATCCACGCTCTTGAGCATGCCTTTGCTGGCGTAATAGCCGGCCAGCGGGGCCGTCTGGGTGCGATAGGCCGCAAGCCGCCCCTTCAGAACGTCCGGATTGTCGTCGGCTCGGGCCTTCTCCCCGCGCGCGGCCATTTCAGCAATCCGCTTTTCGATTCGCCGAAGGAGAATGCCCTCGTCGACCTTGAGTTCAATCACCGCATCCAGCCTGAGACCACGCTCAGCCAGCAGGCGATCAAGCGCCTCGGACTGCGGAACCGTGCGCGGAAACCCGTCAAGCACGAAGCCGCGCTTAGCGTCCGGCCGGTCGATCCGTTCGGCAATGATAGCAACCACCACGTCATCGGGAACCAGTTCGCCGCGGTCCATGATGCTCTTGGCGCGCAAGCCGACCGGGGTGCCGGCCGCGACGGCCGCGCGCAGCATGTCGCCGGTCGACAGCTGAACAATCCCGTGCTTGGCGATCAGGCGCTGCGCTTGCGTGCCCTTCCCCGCCCCCGGCGGGCCGAGCAGAATCAACCTCATCGCATGCGCCCTCGTAACTTCGAGCGCTTGATCAGGCCTTCATATTGGTGCGCCAGCAGATAACCCTGGATCTGCGCGACCGTATCCATCGTCACGCTGACAACGATCAGCAGCGAGGTGCCGCCGAAATAGAACGGCACCGCCGCGTACGAAATCAGAATTTCCGGAATGAGGCACACGATCGCGAGGTAAAGCGCGCCGATGACCGTGATGCGCGAGAGCACATAGTCGATGTACTCGGCCGTCCGTTCGCCCGGGCGGATGCCGGGGATAAACCCACCGTGCTTTTTCAGGTTATCCGCCGTCTCGGTCGGATTGAACACCACCGCGGTGTAGAAGAACGCGAAGAAGACGATCAGGGCGATGTAGAGGATGAGGAACAAGGGCCGCCCGTGGCCGAGCAGTGTCGTCACTGTGGTCAGCCAGTTGGGACCTTGACCGGCGTTAAAGTTGGCGACCGTGGTCGGCAACAGCAGCAAGGACGACGCGAAGATCGGCGGAATAACGCCCGAGGTGTTGAGCTTGAGCGGCAGGTGCGAGGACTGACCCTCGAACATGCGGTTTCCGACCTGACGCTTGGGATATTGGATCAGAAGGCGCCGCTGTGCCCGTTCCATGAACACAATGAAGGCGATGACGGCAACCACCATGACGATGACCACAAAAATCAACCCGGTCGACAAGGCGCCCTGACGTCCGAGCTCGAGCGTGCCGGCGATCGCCGACGGCAACTCGGCGACGATGCCGGACAAAATGATCAACGAAATTCCGTTGCCGATACCGCGCGCGGTGATCTGCTCGCCCAGCCACATCAAGAACATCGTGCCGCCGGTCAGCGTGATCGTGGTCGAGATCAAGAAGAAGATGCCGGGACTGGAAACAACGCTGCCCGTACCCTGCAGCCCGACGCCGATGCCGTAAGCCTGGAATGCCGCCAGCAACACGGTGAGGTACCGCGTATACTGATTCATAATCTTGCGGCCCGCTTCGCCTTCCTTTTTCAACGCCTCAAGCGTTGGCGAAACCGTCGTCATCAGCTGAATGATGATCGAGGCCGAGATGTACGGCATGATATTGAGCGCAAAGATAGCCATCCGGTGGATGCCGCCACCGGAAAACATGTTGAACATCCCAAGGATGCCGCCGGACTGCGTGTTGAAGATCTGCGACCAGGCGTTGGGATCGATGCCGGGCAGCGGGATGTACGTGCCGAGCCGATAGACCAGCAGCGCACCGACCGTGAACCAGATTCGTTTCTTGAGTTCTTCGGCTTTGGCGAGTGCCGAGAAGTTGAGATTGGCCGCCAGTTGTTCCGCTGCCGAAACCATCGATTGCTCCCTCGGCCCCCAACCCTTCCCGCTGCTATCTCTCTCGCAAGCAGCGCATCCGGCTTTTGCGACCCTCTAGATATGCCCGGACCTGGCAAACGGTAGTCCGGGATCCCGCCTGCATCGGCAGGCGGTCATTGCGCACCGGCTACTCGGCAGGCTTCTGTTCGCCTTCCGCTTCCGGCTTGGGCTTTCCACCTTTCGGCTTGTCGCCACCTTTGGCCGCTTCCAGTGCCTTGCGCTTGTTTTTGCCCTTCGGAATTTCGTCTTGCTCTTTCGCCGGCGCGAGAACCTTCACGGTGCCGCCGGCCTTCTCCACTGCCGCGATGGCAGACTTCGAGGCGCGCCAGACCGAAAATTCGACCTTAGTTTTGATCTCGCCATCGCCGAGGAGTTTCACGCCGGCCTTCTCGCGGCGCATCAGACCCGCTTTCACCATGGCCGCAGCGTCGACCGGCACCTTGGCATCGATCAGGCCGGCATCAATGGCGGCCTGTACCTTGCCGACGTTGATCTCATTGAGCACCAGGGCAAACGGCGTATTGCGGAACCCGCGCTTCGCCAGTCGCCTGTGCAGGGGCATCTGGCCGCCCTCGAAACCCTTGATACGCACGCCGGAGCGCGCGGTCTGTCCCTTGCCGCCGCGACCACCCGTCTTGCCCATCCCCGAGCCGATGCCGCGCCCGATGCGCATGCGCTTCTTGCGCGCGCCCGGCCTATCCGCGATCTGATTGAGTTTCATCTTACGCCTCGTTCCAGTTCTCGAGATGACCGGGTCAAGCCCGGTCTCCGACCACGCGCACAAGGTGCTGCACCTTGCGGATCATGCCGCGCGTCGCCGGCGTGTCCGGGAGATCGCGTGTGCGCCCAATCTTGTTGAGGCCTAGCCCGATCAACGTGTTCCGTTGATCGAAGTGGCGCCGCTGCGGGCTGCCCACCTGCTCGACCTTGATGGTCTTTTGTCCCTGAGCCATGTGTCAGTTCCTTAGTCAGCAGCCGCCTCGGCATCGCCATCGCGTCGGCGCGATTGCAGTGTCGAGACCTTGATGTTGCGGCGGGCCGCGACCGAGCGCGGTGAATCCTGATGCTTAAGCGCATCGAATGTCGCGCGCACGACGTTGTACGGATTGGACGAGCCGAGTGATTTCGCCACCACGTCCTGCATTCCCAGCGTCTCGAACACCGCGCGCATCGGGCCGCCCGCGATGATGCCGGTGCCGGGAGGCGCCGCGCGCAGGAAGACCTTGCCGGCGCCGTGCCGTCCGAGGACGTCATGATGCAACGTACGGCCTTCGCGCAGCGGCACGCGGGTCAGGCCGCGCTTGGCTGCGTCGGTTGCCTTGCGGATCGCTTCCGGCACCTCGCGCGCCTTGCCGTGACCGAATCCAACCCGGCCCTTCTGATCGCCCACGACGACGAGTGCGGCGAAGCCGAACCGGCGGCCGCCCTTGACCACCTTGGCCACGCGGTTGATGTGCACCAGCTTGTCGATGAACTCGCTGTCGCGCTCTTCGCGGCCACCGCGTTCTCGTTCTCGTCGCGCTTCCCGTGCCATTTGCCTATTCCTCTCGCATCATCTTGTCCGAATGCCGGTTTCCACTTTTCGGGATGATGCGTGTTCCGTTAAAAGTTGAGTCCGCCTTCACGCGCGGCATCCGCCAACGCCTTGATACGTCCGTGATAGAGGTAGCCGCCGCGATCGAACACGACGTCCTTGATGCCTTTTTCCTTGGCGCGCTCGGCAATCAGCTTGCCGACCGCCTTTGCCGCCGCAATATTGGCACCTGTCTTGGCGCCTTCGCGCATCGGCTTTTCGAGCGAGGACGCTGCGGCGAGTGTCGCACCCTTCACGTCATCGATCAGTTGCGCATAGATGTGCTTGGACGAGCGGAACACCGACAGCCGCGCGCGGCCGCTGGTACCGGCCGCAAGTTTGACCTTGCGGCGCACCGACGCCGTCCTCCGCGCAGTTCGGTCAGTTAATCTCGACATCGCGCGTATCCCTTACTTCTTCTTTCCTTCCTTGCGGAAGATGTACTCGTTGGCGTATCTCACGCCTTTGCCCTTGTACGGCTCGGGCGGACGGAAGCCGCGGATTTCCGCGGCGACATGTCCGACCTTCTGCTTGTCGACGCCGGTGACCACGATCTCGGTCGGCTTCGGCGTTGCAATCGCAATGCCTTCGGGAATCGGGAAGTTGACGTCATGCGAGAAGCCGAGCTGCAGTTGCAGGTTTTTGCCCTGCACCGCGGCGCGATAACCGACGCCGGTGATCTCCAGCTTCTCTTCGAAACCCTTGGTTACGCCCGCCAACACGTTGGCGACCAGGGTGCGAGAGGTGCCCCACATCGAGCGCGCACGCTTTGTCTCGCTACGCGGCTCGAGCTTGATCCCGGTCTTGTCCATGGCGACAGAGACGTCGTCATGCACAACGACCTGGAGGGCGCCTTTCGGACCCTTCACCTTTACGGTTTGGCCTTCGACGTTGGCGGTGACGCCGGTCGGAAGCGCGACTGCTTTTTTGCCGATGCGCGACATCAGAACACCGTGCAGATGATTTCGCCGCCCACATTGGCCTCGCGGGCGTCGTGGTCGGCCATCACGCCCTTGGGAGTCGACAGAATGGCGACCCCGAGGCCGTTATTGATGCGCGGCAGGTTACGCACCGCGACATAGACGCGGCGCCCTGGCTTCGAGATGCGCTCGATTTCCCGGATCACCGGTTCGCCGTCGAAATATTTGAGCTCGATCTCGAGCTCGGACCGGCCGCTGGCATGCGCCACGCTGGCGTAGCCCCGGATGAACCCTTCCGTCTTGAGCACCTCGAGCACACGCTCGCGCTGCTTGGAACCCGGCATCGAGACTTTCGACTTGTTGCGCATCTGAGCGTTGCGGATACGCGCGATCATGTCGCCAATCGGATCGTTGACTGCCATCGCGCCCTCCCTACCAGCTCGACTTTACAAGGCCGGGAATCAGGCCCTTCGACCCGAGCTCGCGCAACGCGATACGGCTCAAGCGATGCTTGCGGTAGTAAGCGCGCGGGCGGCCACTCAGCTCACAGCGGTTGCGGATGCGCGTCTTGGACGAGTTGCGCGGCAACTCCGCCAGTTTCAGTGACGCAGCAAAACGCTCTTCCATCGGCAGCTTCTTGTCGTACGCGATCGCCTTCAACTTTGCGCGCCGGTTGGCATACTGCTTCGCCATCTTGCGCCGCCGGTTGTTCTTCTCGATCGAACTCTTCTTCGCCATACTTTCGCTCCTTAGGTTCCGCGTATGAGGGACGCCCTCACTGCCGGAACGGGAAGTTGAACGCGGTGAGCAACGCGCGTGCTTCGTCGTCGGTGAGCGCGCTGGTGCAAACGGTAATGTCGAGGCCCCAGGTATCGGTGACCTTGTCGAAATCGATCTCCGGAAAGACCGTGTATTCCTTGATGCCAAGGCTGTAGTTGCCACGGCCGTCGAAGCTCTTTGGATTGAGCCCGCGGAAATCGCGCACGCGTGGCAACGCGATATTCACGAGGCGGTCCAGGAAATCATACATGCGTGCCTTGCGCAGCGTGACTTTGCAGCCGATGGCCTGGCCATCGCGCAGCTTGTAGGTCGCAATCGACTTGCGCGACTTGGTGATCACGGCTTTCTGACCCGCGATCAGCGACAGGTCGCCGGCGGCGTTATCCACCTTCTTGCGGTCGGCGACACCCTCACCGATGCCCATGTTGAGCACGACCTTCGTGATCGTGGGCACCTGCATGCGGTTTGTGTAGCCGAATTTCTTCGACAGCTCGCCGCGAATGACCTGCTCGTAGTGGGTCTTCATGCGCGCGACATAGTCGGAACGCTCGCGCGGCTTCTTCACCTTCGGCTCGCCACCTTTCGGAGCGCCGCCATCCTTGGCGCCTTTCGGAGCGCCCTGCGGCTGCTTCGGCTTCTTGCCTTCGGACTGCTGCTGGGTATCAGCCATCGATCTCAACTCCGGAACGCTTGGCGATGCGCACCTTCTTGCGAGCACCACCTTCGCCGACGAACTTGAAGCCGACGCGGGTCGGCTTGCCGTCCTTGGGGTCGGCGATCGCAAGATTGGACAGGTGGACAGACCCCTCTTTGGAGATGATCCCGCCTTCCTGCTGTGCGGTCTGGCGCTGATGGCGCTTGACCATGTTGACGCCGCGCACAAGCGCGCGGTTTTCATCGGGGCGCACAGCGATCACTTCGCCGGTGCGACCTTTGTCACGGCCGGCGAGCACGACGACCTTGTCGCCCTTGCGGATCTTGGCTGCCATCAGAGCACCTCCGGGGCGAGCGAGATGATCTTCATGTGATTTTTGGCACGCAGCTCGCGCGGCACGGGTCCGAAAATGCGGGTGCCGACCGGCTCCATCTGCGGCGTAATCAGCACCGCGGCATTGCGGTCAAAACGAATGACCGAACCATCCGGGCGCTTGATGTCCTTGGAAATGCGCACTACGACCGCCTTCATCACGTCGCCCTTCTTCACGCGGCCGCGCGGAATCGCTTCCTTGACCGACACGACGATGACGTCGCCGATGGTGGCGTATTTGCGCTTGGAGCCGCCAAGCACCTTGATGCACATGACGCGACGCGCGCCGGAATTGTCGGCCACGTCGAGGTTGGTTTGCATCTGAATCATGATGCGGCTCTCACTATCTTGTCGCTCATCACGTTCACTGAACTTTCTGCTTCTTCTCGCCCCGGACCACGGCCCAGCGCTTGAGCTTGGAAATCGGCCGACGCTCCTCGATCCACACCAGATCGCCAACCGAGTACGTGTTGGCTTCGTCGTGCGCGTGGTACTTCTTCGAGCGGCGGATCGTCTTCTTCATCGTCGGGTGCGTGAAACGCCGATCGACGCGCACGACAATGGTTTTGTCCTGCTTGTCGCTGACAACAACGCCCTGGAGCGTACGCTTCGGCATCTCGAACCCCTTATTCCTTCGACTTGGTCTTGGCGCGCGACTTCGGCTTCGCAGCAGCCTTCGGTTTTGCGGACTTCGTCTTCTTCTCGGTCTTTTCAGCCTTCGGCGCGGGCGCAGCCTTTGCTGCCGGCTCCGGCATGCCGGCGCGTTTCTGCGCAGCAATCGTCTTCATACGCGCGATATCGCGCCGGATCACACGCACCCGCGACGTGTTCTCGAGCTGACCGGTCGCCCGCTGGAAGCGCAGATTGAACTGCTCCTTCTTCAGCTTGAGCACTTCGTCATCGAGTTGATCGAGCGTCAACGCTCTTACATCGGCGGCTTTCATCGTCATCACTCGGCGATACGTTCGATAAATCGGGTCTTAACCGGCAGCTTGGCGGCAGCGAGCCCCAGCGCTTCACGGGCAACCGCCACCGGAATGCCGTCGACCTCGAAAAGAATTCGGCCCGGCTTCACGCGTACGACCCAAAGCTCGGGCGTACCCTTGCCTTTGCCCATGCGCACTTCGATCGGCTTTTTCGAAACCGGGACGTCCGGATACACGCGAATCCACACCCGGCCCGACCGCTTCATGAAGCGCGTGAGCGCGCGGCGCGCGGCCTCGATCTGGCGCGCGGTGACGCGTTCCGGCTCAAGCGCCTTGAGGCCATACTGGCCGAACGCAAGCGTCGTGCCGCTGGTGGCAACACCATGGATGCGGCCCTTAAACGCCTTGCGAAACTTTGTTCGGATCGGTTGCAACATGACTTAAAACTCTATTCGTCCTTTCAAGCCGCAGTCTCGCGGCGCGGGCGGCTGCTCTCGCCTTCGGCGAGCTTCTTGTCCTGCGCCATCGGGTCGTGCTCGAGAATTTCGCCCTTGAAGATCCAGACCTTCACACCGCAGGTGCCATAGGTCGTGAACGCGGTGGCCACGCCGTAGTCGACGTCGGCACGCAAGGTGTGCAGCGGCACGCGGCCCTCGCGGTACCACTCCATGCGTGCAATTTCGGCGCCACCCAGGCGGCCCGAGCAGTTGATGCGGATGCCTTCGGCGCCGAGGCGCATGGCGGATTGAACGGCGCGCTTCATGGCACGGCGGAACGCAACGCGACGCTCGAGCTGCTGCGAAATCGATTCGGCGACGAGTTGCGCATCCAGCTCCGGCTTGCGGATTTCGACGATGTTGATCACGACATCGCTGTCGGTGAGCTTTGCGACCACCTTACGCAGCTTCTCGATATCGGCGCCTTTCTTGCCGATCACCACGCCCGGACGCGCCGAGTGGATGGTGACCCGGCACTTCTTGTGCGGGCGCTCAATCACGATGTGCGATACCGCCGCCTGCTTGAGCTGCTTCATCAGCTCCTTGCGGATCTTGATGTCTTCGTGCAGAAGCGTCCCGTACTCAGCCTTGCCCGCGAACCACCGCGAATCCCAGGTGCGGTTGATACCGACGCGCAGCCCGATCGGATTGACTTTCTGACCCATCGACTCCTCCTCAGGCTTCCGCCCGCGCCTCGACCTGACGCACGACGATCGTCAGGTGAGAAAACGGCTTGAAAATGCGTCCGACACGGCCGCGGCCGCGCGGGGTGAATCGCTTGATCACAAGTGCCTTGCCGACATGCGCCTCGGCGACGATGAGATCGTCGACGTCGAGATCGTGATTGTTCTCGGCGTTAGCGATCGCCGATTCCAGGCACTTGCGCACGTCCTTGGCGATACGCTTGCGCGAAAACTCAAGGTCAGCGAGCGCGCTCGCAACCTTCTTGCCGCGGATCAACTGCGCGACAAGGTTGAGCTTCTGCGGAGAGATCCGCAGCATCTTGCTCACAGCCTTGGCCTCGTTTTCGTCGAGGTCCCGTTCGCGTTGGCGCTTGCCCATGACGTTACTCTTTATCCCTTAGCTTGCCGCCGGAGCGGCCGGTGCTGCCGCTGGCGCCGGAGCACCCGGTGCCGCAGGCGCGCCCGCGCGCTTGGCCTTACGGTCCGATGAATGGCCATAGAACATCCGGCTCGGCGCGAACTCGCCGAACTTGTGGCCCACCATTTCCTCGGTCACCAGCACCGGGATGTGCTTCTGGCCGTTGTAGACACCGAAGTTAAGTCCGACAAACTGCGGCAGGATGGTCGAGCGGCGGCTCCAGATCCTGATCATCTCGTGACGACCGGATGCGCGCGCGGCTTCCGCCTTGCGCAGCAGATATCCGTCGACGAACGGGCCCTTCCAACTTGAACGCGTCATAGCTCTTTGTCCTTACTGCTGCTTCTTCTTGCGATCATGCCGGCTCGCAACGATGAAGCGCTCCGTACGCTTGTTCTTGCGGGTCTTCTTGCCTTTGGTCGGGAAGCCCCACGGCGTGACCCAGTGCTTGCCACCCTTGGTGCGGCCGCCATGCGGATGATCGACCGGATTCATGGTGATGCCGCGGTTGTGCGGCATGCGGCCCTTCCAACGCTGGCGTCCGGCCTTGCCGATGGTGGTGTTCATGTTGTCCGGATTGGAAACCGCGCCAACTGTCGCCATGCAACGGCCGTGCACGAGACGCTGCTCGGTCGTGCTCAAGCGCAGGATCACGTAGTCTTGGTCGCGGCCGACAATCTGCACGTAGCTGCCGGCCGAACGCGCGATCTGTCCGCCCTTGCCGATCTTGATTTCAACGTTGTGCACAATCGTGCCAACCGGAATATTCGCGATCGGCATTGCATTGCCAGGCTTCACGTCGGCATGCTCCGAGGCGATAACGGAGTCGCCCGGCGCAAGCCGCTGCGGCGCCAAAATATAGGCAAGCTCACCGTCCTGATACTTGATCAGCGCGATGAACGCGGTCCGGTTCGGATCATATTCCAGGCGCTCAACCGTCGCCGGCACGTCGAACTTCGTGCGGCGGAAATCGATCCGCCGATAGGCCTGCTTGTGGCCGCCGCCGCGAAAGCGCGAGGTGATCCGGCCGTTGTTGTTGCGGCCACCGGTCGAGTTTTGCCCCTCGGTCAATGACTTCACCGGCGGACCCTTGTAAAGGGTCGAGCGGTCGACGGTCACCAGCTGGCGCTGGCCCGGCGTCACCGGATTGTAAGTTTTTAACGCCATCGCAACGCTCCCTTACAAGCCCGTAGTCACGTCGATCCTGTGACCCTCTTCGAGCGTCACGATCGCGCGCTTAACATCGGACTGCTGCCCGACCTTGTTGCGGAATACTTTCCATTTGCCAGGCCGGGTGAGCGTGTTGACGCTCTTGACCTTTACGTCGAACAGCTTCTCCACCGCTTCTTTGATCTGCGGCTTGGTGGCGTTCTTGGCGACCTTGAACGTCACCTTGTTGTGTTCGGACCCCATGGTCGCCTTTTCGGTGATCACCGGGGCGATAATGACGTCGTAGTGGCGCGGATCGCTGGTGCTCATTTGAATCGCGCCTCCAGCGCATCGAGCGCGGCCTTGGTTAGCACCAAAGTCTTGCGCCGCAGGATGTCGTAGACGTTGATGCCCTGCACCGGCAGCACGTCGATATTCGGGATGTTGCGCGCTGCGGAACGGAAATTGGCATCGATCTCCGCGCCATCGATGATCAATGCGTTCGCCAGGCCGAGCTTGTCGAATTGCTTGGCAAGCGCCTTGGTCTTCGTGTCCTTCAGCGACGCCTTTTCGAGAACGATGATGCCGCCGTCCTTGGCTTTCGAAGACAGCGCATGCTTGAGCGCGAGGGCGCGAACTTTCTTCGGCAGATCGATGGCGTGGCTGCGAACCAGCGGACCGAAAGCGCGGCCGCCGCCACGGAACTGCGGGACGCGCGCGGAGCCGTGGCGGGCGCCACCGGTGCCCTTCTGCGCATACATTTTCTTGCCGGTTCGCCAGATTTCAGCACGACCCTTGGTCTTGTGCGTGCCACGCTGACGCTTGGCGAGTTGCCAGTTGACGCAGCGCTGGATGATGTCGGTCCGCGGCTCAAGGCCGAAGATCGCATCCGGCAGCTTGACCGACCCGGCTTCCTTGCCTTCGAGGGTGGTGATCTTCATTTCCATATCACGCGCCCTCCTTCGCAGGAGCAGCCGCCTCAGGCGCGGGCGCCTCGGCCGGCTTTTGTTCGGCCTTCGGTTTCGTTTCCGCCTTGGCTTCAGGTTTGGTCTCGGAGCTTTCGCTGACGCGGAATTTGCCTGGCTTCGGTGCTTCCTTCGGCAACTTCTTCTTCACCGCGTCACGCACCGTCACCCAGCCGCTCTTGGCGCCAGGAACCGCGCCCTCGACAAGCAGGAGGCCGCGCTCGACGTCGGTCTGCACGACCTTGAGATTAAGCGTCGTCACGCGGTCGACACCCAGATGACCCGGCATCTTCTTGTTCTTGAACGTCTTGCCCGGATCCTGACGGCCGCCAGTGCCGCCGATCGAACGGTGCGAGATCGACACGCCATGCGAGGCACGCAGGCCGGCGAAATTCCAGCGCTTCATACCGCCGGCAAAGCCCTTGCCGATAGTGATGCCGCAGACGTCGACGAACTGGCCGGGAATGAAGTGATCCGCGGTGATTTCCGCGCCGACGGGAATGACCGAGTCCTCAGTCACGCGGAACTCGGCGAGCTTGCGCTTTGGCTCGACCTTCTGCTTGCCGAAATATCCGCGGTCGGCCTTGCTCATGTTATTCGAGCGGCGCGGGCCCGAACCGAGCTGCAGCGCCACATAACCATTCTTGTCCTTGGTCCGGTGGGCCACCACCTGACACTGCGCGAGGCGCAGCACCGTGACCGGCACGTGCTCGCCGGCTTCGGTGAACACCCGGGTCATTCCGACCTTCTGAGCAACTACACCCGTACGCATTGCTAGTCCCTTAGAGCTTGATCTCGACGTCAACGCCGGCGGCCAGGTCGAGCTTCATCAGCGCGTCCACCGTTTGCGGCGTCGGATCGACGATGTCGAGCAAGCGCTTGTGCGTGCGCATCTCGAACTGTTCGCGGCTCTTCTTGTCGACGTGCGGCGACCGGTTCACCGTGAACTTCTCGATACGCGTCGGCAGCGGAATCGGGCCACGGACCTGCGCACCAGTGCGCTTGGCCGTATTCACGATCTCGCGCGTCGACGCATCGAGGATGCGGTGGTCGAACGCCTTGAGCCGGATCCGGATATTCTGGCCGTTCATTTTCTCGTCTCTCTGTCCCGCCATGGCCGGCTTGTCCGGCCACCCACGTCCTATATTCATCTCAAGTCGTGGATGCCCGGCACGAGGCCGGGCATGACGACGAATCGAACGGTTACTCGATAATGCTCGCCACCACGCCGGCGCCGACGGTGCGGCCGCCCTCGCGAATGGCGAAGCGCAGTTTCTCTTCCATAGCGATCGGCACGATCAGGTGCACTTCCATCGCCACGTTGTCGCCCGGCATCACCATTTCCGTGCCCTGCGGCAGGTGCACCACGCCGGTCACGTCTGTGGTGCGGAAATAGAACTGCGGGCGATAGTTGGTGAAGAACGGCGTGTGACGCCCACCCTCTTCTTTGGTGAGGATGTAGGCCTCCGCCTTGAACTTCGTGTGCGGCTTTACCGAGCCGGGCTTGCAGAGCACCTGGCCGCGCTCGACTTCCTCGCGCTTGGTGCCGCGCAGCAGGCAACCGACGTTGTCGCCAGCCTCGCCCTGGTCGAGCAGCTTGCGGAACATTTCGACGCCGGTAACAACGGTCTTCGTCGTCGGCTTAATGCCAACGATCTCGACTTCCTCACCGACTTTGATGATGCCGCGCTCGATTCGACCGGTACAGACGGTGCCACGGCCGGAGATCGAGAACACGTCTTCGACCGGCATCAGGAACGGCTGATCCTTCGGGCGTTCCGGCTGCGGGATGTATTCATCGACCGCCTTCATGAGCGCCATGATCGTTTCTTTGCCGAGCTTCTCGTCGCTGCCGTCGAGCGCCTTGAGCGCTGAACCCTTGATGATGGGAATTTTGTCGCCCGGGAAATTGTACTTCGAGAGAAGCTCGCGAACCTCGAGCTCGACCAGTTCGAGCAGCTCGGGATCGTCGACCATGTCGACTTTGTTCATGTAGACGACAAGCGCCGGGACGCCGACCTGGCGGGCAAGCAGAATGTGCTCGCGGGTCTGCGGCATCGGGCCGTCGGCAGCGGACACCACCAGGATAGCGCCATCCATTTGCGCGGCGCCGGTGATCATGTTCTTCACGTAGTCGGCGTGACCCGGGCAGTCGACGTGCGCATAGTGGCGCTTGTCGGTTTGATATTCGACGTGCGCCGTCGAAATGGTGATGCCGCGCGCCTTTTCTTCCGGTGCCTTGTCGATCTGGTCGTAGGCCGTAAACGTAGCGCCGCCCTTTTCGGCCAGGACCTTGGTAATCGCTGCCGTCAGCGTGGTCTTGCCATGGTCGACGTGACCGATCGTCCCGATATTGCAATGCGGCTTATTTCGCTGGAATTTCTCTTTGGCCATGGAACTCTCCGTTCAGATCCTTCTGTTATCCGTTTTCGATCACGCGAATTTCTTCTGCACTTCCGCCGACACGTTCGCCGGCAGTTCCGAGTAGTGATCGAATTGCATTGTGAACGTAGCGCGGCCCTGAGACATGGACCGCAGATTGTTGACGTAACCGAACATGTTCATCAGCGGCACCATCGCGTTGATGACGTTGGCGTTGCCGCGCATGTCCTGGCCCTGAATCTGGCCGCGTCGTGAATTGAGATCGCCAATGACCGACCCGGTGTAATCTTCGGGCGTCACCACCTCGACCTTCATGATCGGCTCGAGCAGAACCGGCTTGGCCATCTGCAGCGCCTCTTTCAGGCACTGGCGCGCGCAGATTTCGAACGCGAGCGCAGACGAGTCGACGTCGTGATATTTGCCGTCGATCAGTGTCACCTTGAGGTCGACGACCGGGAAGCCCGCCACCACGCCGGACCCCAGAACGCTCTCAAGGCCCTTCTCGACGCCTGGGACGAATTCCTTCGGCACCGCACCGCCGACGATTTCGTTTTCAAATTCGAATGGCGTGCCGGGCGGTGTCGGCTCGGCAATGATCTTGATCTGCGCGAATTGCCCCGAGCCGCCGGTCTGCTTCTTATGGGTGTAACCGTGCTCGACGCGGTGCGTGATCTTTTCGCGAAAGGCCACCTGCGGCGCGCCGATATTGGCATCGACCTTGTAGGTTCGCTTGAGGATGTCAACTTTGATATCGAGGTGCAGTTCGCCCATCCCCTTGAGGATAGTCTGACCGCTCTCCTGGTCGGTCGATACGCGGAATGACGGATCCTCCGCAGCGAGTTTCGCAAGCGCGACGCCAAGCTTTTCCTGGTCGGCTTTCGACTTCGGCTCGATCGCAATCTCGATGACCGGATCAGGGAATTCCATCTTTTCCAGAATCACAGGCTTCGCGGGGTCGCAGAGCGTGTCGCCGGTGCGCACTTCCTTCAGCCCCGCCAGGGCGACGATGTCGCCGGCATAGGCCTCCTTGATGTCTTCGCGGTTGTTCGCATGCATCAACAGCATGCGGCCGATCCGCTCCTTGCGCTCCTTCGTCGAATTGATCACGCCGGTGCCACTGGTGAGCGTGCCTGAATAAATGCGGCAGAACGTGATCGTGCCGACAAACGGATCGTCCATGATCTTGAAGCCAAGCAAGGCCAGCGGCGCGTTGTCTTTCGGCTCGCGCACGACCTCTTCGTCATTGTCAGGATTGATTCCCTTGATCGGCGGCACGTCAAGCGGACTCGGCAGATAGTCGACCACCGCATCGAGCAGCGGCTGCACGCCCTTGTTCTTGAAGGCGGAGCCGCACAGCACCGGAAAGAACGCGCCGGTGATCACGGCCTTGCGGAGCAGCTTCTTAACCGTCGCCTCGTCGGGCATCTTGCCTTCGAGGTAGGCGGTCGCGGCATCGTCGTCGAGTTCGCAGACCGCCTCGATCATCTTGTCGTGGTATTCCTTGGCCTGTTCGGCCATGTCGGCAGGAATATCGATGTCGTGATATTTGGCGCCGAGGGATTCATCGTCCCACACCACGCCCTTCATGCGCACCAGATCTACAATGCCTTTGAAATTCTGCTCGGATCCGATAGGCAGCTGAATCGCTACCGGCTTTGCGCCGAGACGCGTCTTGATGTCGTCGAGACATTTGAAGAAGTCGGCACCGATCTTGTCCATCTTGTTGGCAAAGACGATGCGCGGAACCTTGTACTTGTCGCCCTGGCGCCAGACTGTCTCGGTCTGCGGTTCTACGCCCTGGTTGGAATCGAGAACGCATACCGCACCGTCGAGCACACGAAGCGAACGCTCCACCTCGATGGTGAAGTCAACGTGTCCGGGCGTGTCGATGATGTTGAGACGCTTCTCTTTCCAGAAAGCGGTCGTCGCGGCGGACGTAATCGTAATGCCGCGCTCCTGCTCCTGCTCCATCCAATCCATCGTCGCGGCGCCTTCATGCACCTCGCCGATCTTGTGGCTCTTGCCGGTATAATAGAGGATCCGCTCGGTCGTCGTCGTCTTTCCGGCATCAATGTGCGCCATGATGCCGAAGTTGCGGTAGTCCTCGATTGGGTGGCTGCGGGGCATAGGGGATCAGTCCTTGAATCTTTTTTCTGCTGTCACCAGCGGTAATGCGAGAAGGCCCGGTTGGCTTCCGCCATTTTGTGGGTGTCCTCGCGCTTCTTGACTGCGTTTCCCCTGTTATTGGATGCGTCGAGCAGCTCGGACGAGAGCCGCTCGGTCATCGTGCGTTCGTTGCGCTCGCGCGCGGCCGCGATAATCCAGCGGATACCGAGCGCCTGACGGCGCGACGTGCGCACTTCGACCGGCACCTGGTAGGTCGCGCCGCCGACACGGCGTGAACGCACCTCGATCGAGGGCATCACGTTGTCGAGCGCTTGCTGGAAAACCGTGATTGGATTTTGCTTGGTCTTGGTCTCGATCGTCTCGAGCGCGCCGTAGACGATGCCTTCCGCCACCGACTTTTTGCCATCGTACATGATGGCATTCATGAACTTGCTGACGACGACGTTTCCGAACTTGGGGTCCGGGATGATCTCGCGTTTTTCGGCGGCGTGACGGCGGGACATGACGTTGATCCTTACTTGGGCCGTTTGGCGCCGTATTTCGAACGGCGCTGCTTGCGGTTCTTCACGCCTTGCGTGTCGAGCACGCCGCGCAGGATGTGGTAGCGCACGCCCGGCAGGTCCTTCACGCGGCCGCCGCGGATCATTACGACCGAGTGCTCTTGCAGGTTATGGCCCTCGCCCGGGATGTAGCCGATCACTTCAAACCCGTTGGTGAGCCGCACCTTCGCAACCTTGCGCAAAGCCGAGTTCGGCTTCTTCGGCGTCGTCGTGTAAACGCGCGTGCAGACACCGCGCTTCTGCGGTGACGCCTGCAGGGCCGGCACTGTGTTGCGCGCCTTGAGCGGGTGCCGCGGCTTGGCAATCAACTGGTTGATCGTCGGCATCTTTGCCTTCGCTACCTTCGGTTTGGGGATGCTGCGCGAACAGCGTCCCTCGTTTAGTCTCGTGCGGACATCACCCTCGTCCGCGTCGTATCGGGCTTATCGCCCCGGCATCGCCGTGCGCGCATCAATGGCGGCACGTAACCTCGCGCGCGTCTTCCCCACGCGCAAAACGAAATCGCGCCATCCGCCAAACTGCGGCAGGGCGCTCTTCCGTTCGGACGGACGCGTTGCGGTTAAACACCGCGGCCGTTCACTCTCAAAGTCTGACAGGTGCTGTCAGAGGCAGCGTCTGAGCTTTATTCGTCGAGGCGTTGTACCCAATCACCTTTCGAGAAAGAGAAGCACTCTCAAAGGGTTAATCGGGCGGCCGTTCCGAGCAAGCAAAGCTCACCGCCTGCCGAAAAGTGTGGGGTATGTATCGGCGTGACCCCGGCAAGTCAAGCAGAAATGGCTGAAAAACCGCGCATTCGGGCCCTTCGGGCGCCGAATACCTTACGTTCGCAAGCTGGCTATTGCGAAGTTACACCGGTTTCCTTGATGACATTGAGATATTTCGCACTCTCGCCGTGTACAAACGACTTAAACTCCGCGACCGACATGGCTGTTACGACTGCCCCTGCAGCCTCGAGCCGCGCCTTGACGTCGGGTTGGGCAAGCACCCCGTTAATCTCCTTATTCAACCGGTCGATGACCGGTTGCGGGGTGCCGCGCGGTGCAAAAAACCCGGCCCAAAGCGTGAAATCGTAGTCGTTGATGCCGGTCACCTCGGCGACGGTCGGCACATCGGGCACCGCCGGCGAGCGCTTGGCTGACGAGAGGGCCAGAAGCTTCAGATTTCCAGCCTTCACATGCGGTGCCGCTGCCGGAAAACCTGAAAAATAGAATTCGACGTGACCACCGATCAGATCATTGAGTGCGGGGCCCGCCCCTTTGTACGGCACGTGCGTGAGGTTTTCGTCGAACTTCAACTTGAGCAGTTCACCGGCGAAGTGCCCTGGTGTTCCGATACCGGCGGAGGCAAACGTGATCTTGGGCTTTGCCTTGAGCGCGGTGAGAAAGTCCGAAAGCGTCGAATACGACGCTTTCGACGGCACGACGAGCGCGAGTGGAACCACGGCCGCGAGCGCGATCGGCACCAGGTCCTTGTCCGGGTCATAGTTGAGACCCTTGAGCCAGTGCTGGTTGACGGCGACTTCTCCGGTTTGTCCGACCAGCAGCGTGTAGCCATCAGGCGCAGCAGTCGTCACCGAATGCGCGCCGATCGCTCCGCTGGCGCCGGCGCGATTTTCAACCACGACCGTCTGACCTAGAGCAGCGCCAAGCTTGTCGGAAATCGAGCGCGCAACGATATCGCCGGTGCCGCCTGCAGCGTAGGCAACGATTAGCTGAATGGTCCGGTTTGGATAGCCCTGACACCAACCCGACGCCGCATAGGTCACTGTGAGAAAGGCCGCCGCGAGGACGACAGCCGAAGGCCGGATGACTCGCATGATGAAGTCTCCCTTTTCTTCGCCGCGTTGGTTCCGGCGATCGCGTTATTCGATGTGTTTCGTACGAAGACTACGACAGGACGAAAGGACGGCGCTACCCATATGCCGCTCATGCGGTGGCGTTCGCCGCGCACGCCCTGCGAAGCTGATGAGCCCCGATTCTTAGTGCAGGCCTAGCAAGTCATTCGGCTGCAACGAAGCGACAGTTACGTTGTTGAGCGTAAGGCTCTGTCCATTGCCGAAGTCAAGCGTATGTGGATCCGGTGCAGCGGCAATCAAAGACTGCAGCTCTGCCTGCGAAATACCGGTTCCGAAATTAACAAACGACAGGTCGAGCTTATCGTTCTGCGCATGATTGAAATCGGTAACAGTGACATGCCCGCCACTAAACACGAACGTATCCTCGCCCCCGTTGCCGGTGAGCGTGTCGTTCGCGTTGTCGCCGTGAGTACCCCCTCCGTTGAGTACGTTGTTGTTATTATCGCCAACCAACATGTCGTTGAATTGAGAAC
>Ga0207676_10000125_pt1 | contig 67533 bp, 59 predicted proteins | sample KBSSwiS72_FD_184307 | JGI IMG/M metagenome (GOLD analysis project Ga0207676, IMG submission 184307) | Switchgrass rhizosphere microbial communities from Kellogg Biological Station, Michigan, USA - KBS Switchgrass S7-2 (SPAdes) (version 2) | ecosystem: Host-associated > Plants > Roots >...
CCTCGGGGCCGTAGGCCGACGACGACAGCCCGTCCGCGCCCAACCCGACCCAGGCAATGAATGCTGCCAGCGCGATGTGCTGGCGCGTCGTCTGGCTCAACGGATCGAGCGGCGCGCCGATGACGACGCGGCGGAGCTTGTCGTATTTGATCATCGCGGAGCGGCAGAGCCCGCGGCCGTCATTGCTGAAATCCGCAGGCCTCGGTATCGGCAACTGGGAACCCGGCAAGAGCTTTTGCTGCGATGCAGCATCGGCGCACTCTACGCCGGCGGATGGTGCTTGGCAATTCGCCGCGCGAAAACCTGCATTTCCTTCATCGCCTGCTTGTCGCCTTTGCGCTCGGCGGCGACGATGCCGTCACGATACGCGGCGAGCGCTTCGTCGGTGCGCCCTTCGGCCGCCAGCGATTGACCGAGCAGCTTCCACGCGGCCGAGTACCCGGCATCGAAGGCGAGAGCCTGACGCAGATGGATGCTCGCGCGCGCTGCATCGCCGACCTTCAGGTATTCGCTGCCCAAGGCAAAACGCAGCAACGCGCCGTCCTTGCCCGCAGCGAGCAATTGCTCGAAACGCGTGATTGCCGGCGTCGCCGCGTCTGTCATCGCGCCCGCCGGTCGCGGGATCAGTTGCCGACGACAGCGCCGGTCTGGCAATCGACGCGGCGCATCGGGAAGACGACCTGCTTGTCCATTCCCTTGATCTTGCCCTCGACGGTCGCGTACAGCCAGCCTTCGGTGGCATGGCGATAGATGATGCGCTGCGGATATTCCGCGCCGGGCGTTGCGCTGACGAAAGTGAACACCTCGTCGCCGCCGGAGGTGGTCTGTCCCGCGAGGCGGAACGCCGCCTCGTTCTTGCCGGATGGCGCCGCGACGTAGAACACGCCCTCCGGACGCGATTCCAGTCGCAGGTATTCGAAATCGATCGTCTTGTCGCGCAGCGTGGTCTGGCTGACCCCTATCATCATGTCGCTGGCGGTCGGCAGCCATTCCTCGCGAAAGTCGCGCTGGTTAACCTTGCCCTCCCAACAGCCGCGCATCCATGCCAGTGGCGCGAGCGGTCCTGTCGGGTTGTCTGCCGGCTTGTCTGCTGGCTTGTCGCTTGCCGCGCCGCCGGGCGGGACGGCGGGCGGCGTCGCCGGAGCCTGCGCGGAAGCGAGCCCGACGAGCGCGCCCGCGAGCAATGCGGTGGTCAGCATCGACTGCAGATATTTTGGAATCATCGTACCTTTTCCCTCATTGCGGCCGCGCCAGCGGCAGGTTCAACAACAGGTTCTGTGGCTTCAATCGCAGGCGGTTGTCGCGATCCATCGCCATCGCCAAGTATACCGGCCGCCCGGCGATCGCCGGACGCATCGCCGCCGGATCGGAGAATCGCAAAGCGAACAGGCACAGCAGCCGTTCCCGCCGCTCGTCGGCGACGTCCACGCCGTTGTACAGATCGTTGAGCAGCGCGCTCGCCTCGGCGTCGAGTCCGACATGCCAGACCCAGCGCGTATCGACGATCTCGCGCTCCGGCGCGATGGCGACGTCGACCGCCAGGAAATGCGCGATCCAGCGCTGCAGCACGCGGCACAGCGCGGCGAGCGCGGGCTGGCCGCGATTGAGGCTGATCGCCAGGTCAAACCGCTCGTCACGGGTCCAGTAGGTGTCGGCATTGTCTTCCGACAGCACGTCGAGATCGACAGTTCTTGCCGGCGTGCGGTTCTGTGCCAGCAACTCGCCGAGGCTGCCCAGGCTTCCGGTCGTCGCCAGCAGCTCGACCGCCTGCGCGTCGGCCGCCATCACCGCGTCTTCCTGCACACTTATTTTCTGGACACGAAACAGCATTTCCGCTGCACGCGCCTCGATCGGATCTGCGTCCGCGCCGAGGATATGCCGCAGCAGGATTTGCGTCAGCTGATGGACGAATAACGGCGGCACGTCGACGCCTTCGCCTTCGAATAGACCTACATAGGCAGCCTCGATGGTCTGCGCATCCAGCAGGCGATCGCGAAACTTGAGCCATATCCGCAGATTGTCGCGCGCGTCGGGATCGACGATGGCGGCGACATCGCTTTCGGTCACCCGCGTCCGCGGATCGGACAGCAGCATCTCGTGCACGGCGATCTCGGCGCGGCACGACTCGCGCACCGGCGCGAGCTCCGGCCGCAACAGATAGCCGCGCAGGAAGTCGTCGCGAACGCGCAATCGCCGATCGTCGTCGACGGCGAGCAGACGGTACCCGCAGGAGGGCCAGAAATCGGGCACGAGCGGACGATAGCATGCGGCCGTGCCGGCGGCCGGCACGGCTTGTTCAGCCCCCGAGCAGCGCCTTTTTCAGATCGGCCTGAACCGGCTTGTCGCCGAGCCAGATCCGGGTAAGCGCCTGATTGAACGCTTCGCCCGCGACCGCGCCCTTGACCTCACCGTTCAGGCCGACCTGCGTGGCTCCATCGTAAAAGTCCAGCGTGACGACATCTTTTTCTTTCACCTGCCCGAAGGTCTTCATGATCGAAGCGAGCTGCGCGTTGCCCGGCTTGATCGCCGCCATCTCGGTCGCGCTGTTGTTGGCCTCGAGGCCCTCGTTCAGGGCTTCGATCAACGCATCGGCGGACAGAGTCCGCAGCATGTCGAGCCGGATCCGACGCGGACCCTTGGCGAGCACGCCGGCCGGGTCGGTGGCTTTCTGCGGCAGATAGAGGCTGGCGACATAGACGTGGAATACCACTTTCTTGCGCAGGCCGGCGCCGTTGAGCACCAGCTCCTGCCCTCCGACCGACGCCTTGTCCTCGACACGGATGCCGCCGATGTCGGCAGCGGACAATGCGCCGGACAGCAGCGCGGCGGCGACCAGAACAACCCTCTTGCCCATGGCAGGACTCCCCGGTATGCAACGCGATGCGGCAGCCGAGTCGACCGCATTCCCGCGGGCTCGCCTGGCCGAAGCGACGCCAGGCCGCACGCGTCCGGCGGTCGGGTTCCCGGTCGCCCGCTACTTGAACGTGTATGTCAGCTGCAGGCCGACGATGTTGACGTCGTTCTTGTACGAGCCGCTGATCAGACCGTTGGCCGCCGTGCTTCCCGCATTCTGATTGATGTTGGAATCTTTGACGAAAATGTACGCCCACGCTAAATCCAGCGCGATGGAAGGCGAGTATTTGTACTGAGCACCAATCGCGATCCACGTACGGTCGTTGTCCGGGAGCCGCGGTGTCCGCTCGGCGTCCCGCACCGGAGACTGGTCAAAGGCAACCCCTCCGCGCCATGTCCAGACATCGGAGTAGCGATAGTTCGCGCCGACCGAAAACCGCCACGCGTCGCGGAAATTCTCGGGTGTCGTCGACAGGATCGCGCCGGTGCTGCGCACGATCTGCAGCTGCTGGATGGTGCTCCAGCCGGTGTACTGGATGTCCGCCATCAGGTCCCACTTGTTGTTGAACTGATGGAATACCGAAACGTTGGCGGTGTCGGGCATCTCGATGTCGAGCTTGACGTCGCCGCTCGCCAGCACGGCGTTCACGCCGGCCATCACGGCCGATCCTACCGGGGCGAGGGTCGGCGGCAGCGGACCGAGCGCCGCCGGATTTTCGATATTGACCGAGCCGCGGACGTCGTATTTGATCTTCGATCGGTAGGCGAAGCCGTACCGGGTCTGGTCCGTTGCCTGCCACAGCACGCCGACGTTCCAGCCCCATCCGCTGTCGTTGCCGTTTACCCTCGCGGCCGATTCCAGTGCAGCGGCCGAGCCGATCAGTGTCGGTGCAACGGCGGCGGGTATCTGCCCTGCCGCCACGCCGGCGCCGACGCCTTGCGCAAAGGCCGCCGCGTAATTGACGTGATTGCTGAGCTCGGCCTTCAGATGCTGCCAGCTGACGCCGCCGCCGACTGTCAGGTGCGGCGTCGGCTCCCAGGACAGCACCGGATTGACGTTGATCGTCTCCAGCTTCGACTTGATCGCCTGGAAACGGCCGAGCCAATCGGAATCGTATTCGGTCTCCAGTCCGAACGGCACGTTCACGCCCAGGCCGAAGGACCACTTATCGGTGAACGGGATGCCGACATACATGTTCGGCACACCGGCACAGCTGCCGGCGTCGCCGCCGTTGCCGCCGAGCGGCTGGAACGCCGCCGGCTGCGACCCGCTGTCGTGAAACTTCACCGACGGGCAGATCGCATTGGCCGCAACGACGACCTGGGTGGTCTGCAGGCGAACCAGGCCCGCCGGGTTGAAATATATCGTGCTGACGTCCTCGGCGGCGGCAGCACCGCCGGCGTACGCGTGCCCGAGCCCGCTGGCGTTCTGTTCGGACAAGGCAAACCCGGCAGCGAGCACCTGGGTGCCAGCCATCGCGCACCCGATTCCTGCAACTGCTGCGGCTACGCGCGTGCGACTGAATCGATCGCGTTTCATGTTGGTCTTCCTCCTTGGTGGATGTTCTGCTGCATCATGGTTGCACTTCGATTACCGGTCCGCCGGAAGCGAAAGATCACGCGCGGAAGTCGCGCTAGACTATACACTGCAAGATCAACGTGGTCACTCCAGCGGAAGCACGCGCGGCCGGCGATCTGCGGCGACCGCGACATAGGTCAGACTCGCCTCGGTCACCTTGACGCAGATCACTTCGGTCGGATTGCGCTGCGCGTAGACTTCGACCGAGACGGTGATCGACGTCCGTCCTTCGCGCGTGATTTGCGCGTAGAAGCTCACGACGTCGCCGATGAGCACCGGCTCCCGGAACACGAACGAATTCACCGCGACGGTGGCCACGCGCCCGCGCGCGCGCCGCGACGCGGGAATGCTCCCCGCGATGTCCACCTGCGACATCACCCAGCCGCCGAAGATGTCGCCATGCTGGTTGGCGTCGGCGGGCATCGGCACGACCCGCAGCGACGGCTCCGTGTCGGGCAGCGTCACCGCCACAGATCCGGTGGTCATGCCACCTTCCTCTTCATCTCCTCGCGGAGCTCGCGTCGCAATATCTTTCCGACGTTGGACTTCGGCAGCTCGTCGCGAAACTCGACCTCGCGCGGGCACTTGTATCCGGTCAGGTGCGCACGGCAATGCTCGAGCAGCGCCGCCGCGGTCAGCGAGCTGTCCTTCTTGACCACGAACAAGTGGACCGCCTCGCCCGACTTTTCGTCCGGCGCGCCGATTGCCGCGCATTCCAGTACCCCGGGATGCATCGCGACGACGGCCTCGATCTCGTTCGGATAGACATTGAATCCCGAGACCAGAATCATGTCCTTCTTGCGGTCGACAATGCGCACGAAGCCGCGCTCGTCCATCACGCCGATATCGCCGGTGGCGAGCCAGCCGCGATCGTCGATGACCTTGGCCGTCTCGTCGGGGCGGTGCCAGTATCCGGCCATCACCTGAGGACCCTTGACCCAGATTTCCCCGGGCTTGCCCAGCGGTACCGCGTGGCCGCCGTCGTCGCGCAGCTCGATGTCGGTCGACGGCACCGGCAGCCCGATCGAGCCGTTGTATTGCTGCAGGTCGAGCGGATTGATTGTCACCGCTGGAGAGGTTTCGGTCAGGCCGTACGCCTCGATCAGCGGTTTGCCGGTCATCTCCTGCCAGCGCTCGGCCACCGCCTTCTGCACCGCCATGCCGCCGCCCAGGGTCATCTGCAGCGGCGAGAAATCGAGCTTGTGAAAATCGGCGTTGTTCAGCAGCGCGTTGAACAGCGTATTGACGCCGGTGAACGCGGTGAAGCGGTGCCGGCCCAGTTCCTTGACGAAGCCCGGGATGTCGCGCGGGTTGGTGATCAGAACGTTCTCGCCGCCAAGAGTCATGAACGTCAGGCAGTTCGCCGTCAGCGAAAAGATATGATAGAGAGGCAGCGGCGTGATGACGACATGCGCCTGCTCGCCGAGGAACGGCCGGACCCAGGCGCCCGCCTGCAGCAGGTTGGCGATGATGTTGCGGTGCTGCAACATGGCCCCCTTGGCCACGCCGGTCGTGCCGCCCGTGTATTGCAGAAACGCAATGTCGTCGTGCCCGATGGCGACGGTGTCGAGCTTGCGTCGCCGACCTTCGGCCAGCGCGCTGCGGAGCGAGATCGCGCCGTCTATTCGCCACGGGGGCACCAGCTTTTTCACGCGGCGCACGACGAAGTCAATCAGCAGGCCTTTGAGCCCGAGCATTTCGCCGACACTGGTTACGACCACATGCTTGATCTTCGTCTTGCCGAGCACGTCGGCCAGCGTCTGGGCGAAATTCTCGACGACGACGATCACTTCGGCCCCGCTGTCGGTCAGCTGATGCTCGAGCTCGCGCGCGGTGTAGAGGGGATTGGTATTGACGACCGTGCAGCCGGCGCGCAGCGTGCCGAACAGGCAAATCGGATATTGAAGGACGTTCGGCATCATCAGCGCAACGCGCGCTCCCTTGGCGAGGCCGCGTGCCTGCAGGAAGGCGCCGAATGTCGCCGACAGGTCGTCGAGCTCCGTGAAGGTGATCGCTTTGCCCATGCAGGAATAGGCGCGCCGCGATCCGTATTTGGCGCAGCTCTCCTCGAGCACCTCGCGCACCGACGCGTACTGGTTCACGTCAATCTCGGCGGGAACTCCTGCCGGATAAGACTTCAGCCAGACTTTGTCCATGCGCTCCTCCCCAAGCCCGCTTATTGTCTGATCCATGCTAGCAGTGGATCAGGCGCCTGAACCACCCCGCGCAGCAACATAATGCAGCGGCCCGCCGGTGAACGGCGCGAAGCCGGTGCCGAAGATCGCTCCGGCGTCGACCAGGTCGGCGTCCGCGACGATGCCCTCGGCGAACGCCGCCCTGGCCTCGGCGAGCATCGGATCGATCAGCCGCTCGGCGAGGCGCTGCGGCACAGCGCCGGGCACGCCCTTGGCCGCCTTGCCGCCCGTCCAGGCGTAGAAACCGCGCCCGGTCTTGCGCCCCAGCGCGCCGGCGGCGATCAGTTCGGTCAGTTTTTTCGGCGGCTCGGCGCCGCCGCCCAGCATCTTGCCGACCGCCAGGCAAATGTCGAGGCCGACGCTGTCGGCGAGCTCGATCGGTCCGACCGGCATGCCGAAGGCGAGCGCGGCCTCATCGACGGTTTCCGGAGCGATGCCTTCGTCGACGCAGCGCATCGCCTCCATCAGGTACGGCGCCAGAATGCGGTTGACCAGGAATCCGGGCGCGCTCTTGACCGGCAGCGGCAGCTTGTCGATCTTGCGAGCAAACGCGGCGGCCGCCGGCACCAGATCGGCGCGCGTGCGCCGGCCGACGACGATTTCGACCAGCATCATGCGGGCGACCGGATTGAAGAAGTGCAGGCCTATCAGCCGCGTCGGATCGGCTAGCGGCGCACTGATGTCTTCCAGCGGAATGCTCGAGGTATTCGTTGCGAGCAGCGCCGTCGGCTTGGCCTTCGATTCCAGTGCGACGAACAGCTTTTGCTTCGCTTCGAGGTTTTCAAAAATCGCCTCGATGATCACGTCGGCGCGGGCAACGCCGTCGCCGGCGACATCGGGCACGAGCCGGTCGAAGGCATCGCGCGCGCGTAGCGGATCGCGCAGCCTGTCGGCGAAGAGCTTGGCCGCCCGGCCGATCGCCGGCGCGAGCCGCTCTGCGTTCTGATCCTGCAAGGTCACCGTCAGGCCGCGCAGGGCGCACCAGGCCGCGATATCGCCGCCCATCGTTCCCGCGCCGACGACATGCACGTGACGAATCGCCGACTCGCTGTCCTTGCCGAACGCCTTCAGCCGCTCCTGAAGCTTGAACACGCGGATCAGGTTCCGCGCGGTCGGCGATTGCAGCAGGTGCGCGATCGACGCCGGGTCCGACGGCGCAGCGGCGAGCGGATCGCCATCGTGCTTGACCCAGATATCGAGGATCGCGTACGGCGCCGGGTAGTGCTCGCGGCGGGCGCGCGATGCGACCTGCTTACGCGCCTGCGCCGCGATGACTGGCCGCACCAGCCGGTTCAGCGTCAGCGAAAGAGGAAAGGGTACGCGCCGAGGCGGCGGCTTCGACAGCAGCACACCTCGCGCGGTGTTCTCCATGATGCGCGGCGGAACGCATTCGTCGGCGATACCCAGCTTGCGCGCGCGCCGCGCATCGACGGTGCGGCCGGTCAGCAGCAGGTCGAGCGCCGCCGGCGCGCCGGTCAGTCGTGGCAGTCGTTTGATGCCGCCCCACCCGGGCACGATACCCAGCATCACCTCCGGCAGCCCGAGCCGCGTCGCCGGCTCGTCGACGGCGACGCGATAACGGCAGGCGAGTGCCAGCTCCATCCCGCCGCCGAGGCAAAAGCCGCGCACCAGCGCCAGGGTCGGATAAGGCGTGGCCGCCAGCTCTTGGAAAATATCCCAGCCGCGACGGACGAGCGCGGTCGCGTCATCGACGCTCTTGAGCTCGCCGAACTCGTCGACATCGGCGCCGGCGATGAATCCGTTGGCCTTTCCCGAGCGGATCACCAAGCCTCGCGGCGGATCGGCAGCGAGCCGCGCCAATACGGCGCGAAGCTCCTCCATGACCGCCGCGGACAGCGTGTTGGTCGACGCGCCGGCGCGGTCCAGCGTCAGCCATTCGAGTCCATCGCCGTCGCGCGTGAGCTGCCAGTGCTGGAACTCGCCGGTGGCCACGGCGCTCATGCGTTCGCGCGCTCGACCAGCATCGCACCGCCCTGTCCGCCGCCGATGCATATCGCCGCAATCCCTCGCCTGCCCTTCGTCCGCTCGAGCACGTTCAGCAAGTGGAGCACGATCCGGGCGCCCGAGGCACCGACCGGGTGGCCGAGCGCGATCGCGCCTCCGTCGACGTTCAGTCTCGCCGGATCGATCCGGCCGAGCGCTCCCGGCAAGCCGAGCGCGTTACGGCAGTAGTCGTCGCTTTCCCACGCTTCCAGGCAGGCGATCACCTGCGCGGCGAACGCCTCGTTGATCTCCCACGCGTCGACATCGCCGAGCGCGAGATGGTGCCGCTGCAGCAACGGCGTAGCGGCATGGACCGGCCCCAGACCCATTTCCGCCGGGTCTAGTCCTGCCCATTCGCTGTCGACGATCGTGCCCAGCACCGGAAGCTTGTGCCTGGCGACCGCCGCTTCCGACGCGAGCACCATCCAGGCCGCGCCGTCGGTAATCTGCGAGCTGTTGCCCGCGGTCACGTTGCCGTACTTGCGATCGAAGAACGGCTTGAGCTTCGCCAGGTTTTCCGGCGTCGAGTCTTGGCGCACGCCGTCGTCCGCCGGGTAGAGCTTGCCGTTGCGGTCGTACAGCGGGACGATCTCGCGATTGAAGTGTCCGGCCTTTTGGGCGGCGAGCACTCGGCGGTGGCTCTCCGCTGCGAACGCATCCATCTCGCGACGCGTGATGCCGAAGCGGAAGGCGAGATTTTCCGCGGTCTGGCCCATCATCAGCCCGACGACCGGATCGGTCAGGCCCTTCATGATTCCGATGACCGGAGTCAGCATCGCCGCCGGACTGAGCTTCAGGAACGCGCCGGCTTTCTGTCCGAACGTCCGCGCCGCGCTGAACGCAGCAAACCACAGCACCATTTTCTCCGAGTACAACAGCGGCGCGCGCGACAGCGCATCGACGCCACCGGCGAGCACCAGGCTCGATCGGCCGGCGCGTATGTTGGTCAACGCGGAATCGAGCGCCTGCATGCCGGATGCGCAGTTGCGCATCACTGTCCAGCCGGGGACCTTGAGGCCGCAGCCGATGCGCAGCGCGACGACGCGGCCGATATTGACTTCATCGGGCGACGGGCTCGCGCAGCCGAGTATCACTTCGTCCAGCTCTCCCGGCGCGAAGGGCATGCGCGACAGCAGGGCTCTCCCGGCCTGGACGGCCAGATCGGAAGCGGCGAACGGCCCGGGACGGTTACGCGCCTTCAGGAACGGCGTGCGCGTACCGTCGACGATGTAGACCGGCTCGGTCATCGCTGCCTCGTCGTCCGATCGCCGCTTTCGGGCGCGAGGCGGTTCATGCGGCGGCGATCTTGCGACTCGTTGCGCTGGCGGGCGCGGACGCAGCCGCTGGCTTGAGCTCGGACGCGCCCAGGTCCTGCGCAAAGTCGTCGACGCGAATCACCCGGACGCCGAGCTCGGCTGCCCGCTGCAGCAGCGTGAGCTCGTCGGCGCTGATGACGCCGGCCGCGACCGCGGCGGCGCCACGGTCGGCGCCTGACGCCGCGCTGAAGCGCCCGGCCTTGAACGCCTCCCGCATACGGTCCTCGACCGGCTCGGCAGCGAGTGTAGCCGCCAGCGCGAGCTCGATCGCGCCGAGCGCGTCGCCCTCGTCAGCCGGCAAATACATGCCGGCGGTCAGCCGGTCGCGAGTGGCCGAGGGCGCGATCAGAAGCCGCGCCACGTCGTGGCCGAGCTTGTCCGAAGGCACGACATACGGACGGCCGAGCGGGAACACCATCGTCCGCAGCAGCCCAGAAATCATCCGGCTGGGGAAATTCGAGATCACCCCCTCGATGGCGTTCTGTGCGCGGAACATCGCATCCCAGATCGCCCAGTGCATCAGCGGCGCGTCTTCGGCCTGCCGGCCTTCGTTCTCGTACCGCTTGAGCGTGGCCGAGCACAGATAAAGCATCGACAGCACGTCGCCCAGCCGCGCCGACAATTTTTCCTTGCGCTTCAGCGCGCCGCCGAGCATGCCCATCGAGATGTCCGCGAGAAAGGCAAGCGCGGCCGAGAACCGCGTCAGCTGCTGATAATAGCGTCGTGTTTCGGGCGCGACGTCGGAAGGCACGCGCGCGCAATGCGAGCCGCACAGTCCCATAACGAACGTTCGCGCCATGTTCGACAGGACGAAGCCGATGTGGCCGAATAGAGCCAGATCGAACGCGCTCGATGCCCGACCGCGATCGGCGTCGTTGGCGGCGGAAATTTCACGCAGCACGAACGGGTGGCAGCGGATCGCGCCCTGCCCGAAGATGATCAGGCTTCGCGTCAGGATGTTCGCGCCCTCGACGGTGATCGAGACCGGCAGCTGCATGTACGCGGAGCCGAGGAAGTTCGACGGGCCCATGCACACGCCCTTGCCCCCGGCGACGTCCATGCCGTCGATGACCACGTCTCGCGCGCGCTCGGTCAGATGGTATTTGGCGATGGCCGACAGCACGGCGGGCTTCTCGCCCAGATCGACCGCCAGCGCGGTGAGCATCCGGGTCGCGTCCATCATGTAAAGATTGCCGCCCATGCGGGTCAGCGCTTCTTCGACGCCTTCGAACTTGCCTATCGGCGTCTTGAACTGAGTGCGGACACGCGCATACGCGCCGGTCGCACGCACGGCCAGCTTGGCCATGCCGGTCGACGACGAAGGCAGCGAGATGCCGCGGCCCGCGGCCAGCGATTCCATCAGCATCCGCCAGCCGTTGCCGACCTGCGCTCGTCCGCCGATCACCCAGTCGATCGGAATGAAAACGTCCTTGCCCCAGTTCGGTCCGTTCTGGAACACCGCGTTCAGCGGCATGTGGCGGCGGCCGATGTTGACGCCCGGATGCCGGGTCGGGATCAGCGCGCAGGTGATGCCGAGATCCTCGGTGCCGCCCAGCAGATGTTCGGGGTCGTAGGCGCGGAACGCGAGGCCCAGCAAGGTTGCGACCGGCCCCAGCGTGATGTAACGCTTGTCCCAGGTGACGCGCAGGCCGAGAGTCGCTTTACCCTCGTGCTGCCCGATGCAGACGATGCCACGATCGGGAATCGCCGCCGCATCGGAGCCCGCATGCGGATTGGTCAACGCAAAGCACGGGATCTCGATTCCCTTGGCGAGCCTCGGCAGGTAGTGGTTCTTCTGCTCGTCGGTGCCGTAGTGCAGCAACAGCTCGCCCGGGCCGAGCGAATTGGGGACCATCACCGTCACCGCCACGGCGCTGGCATGCGTCGAGAGCTTGGTGATCACCTGCGAGTGCGCATACGCCGAGAAGCCGAGTCCACCGTAGGCCTTCGGAATGATCATCCCGAGAAAGCCGCGCTCCTTGACGAACGCCCACGCCTCCGGCGACAGGTCGCGGTAGACGTGCGTCGTCTCCCAGTCGCTAATCATCGCGCACAGCTGTTCGCAGTCATGGTCGAGAAAATGCTGCTCCTGGTCGCTGAGGCGCGGCGGCGGCAGCGCAAGCAGCTTTTGCCACGCCGGGCGACCGGAGAACAGCTCGCCATCCCACCAGACAGTGCCGGCCTCGATCGCATCGCGCTCGGTGGGCGACATCGGCGGCAGTGCCTTGCGAAACGCTGTCAGCACGCCGTCGCTGACGAGCATTCGGCGCAGCCACGGCCAGTTCAACGGAATCGCCAGCAGGAACAGCAGCACCGCCAGGATGCCGATCAGCAGCGCCGGCAGCGCATGCAGCGCGAGCGCCGCGATCAGTGCCGCGCCGATGCCCAGAATCCACAGCCACCCGGCGGCGTTCACGTAGGCGAGCGCAACAAAGCCGATGACGACTGCGACCAGCCACAGAAGAGTCAGCATTACCGACCTCCCGCTTGCCGCATCGGGACACTGCCACCGTCGAGCTCGGACAGGTCGGGCAGCGGCGCCTTCAGCCCCGCGACCAGGAACGGCGCCAGGCGATGCAGCAGCATTTCGTCGTTGCCCGCCTCGCGCGGACTGAGCGCCGCGATCAGTTTCAGCGCGTCGGTTCCCGCAAGCGTGTACGACAGGGCGCCCATGACGAAGTGCAGGCGCCACGACAGCTCCTTTTTCGGAAGCTCTGGCAACGCACGCCCGAACGCCGTCTTGAAGCGGGCGATCATCACCGCGTACTGCTCGGACAGGAATCGCCGGATGAAGGGCGCCGGATCAGCATAGGCACGACCGAGCAAGCGCAGGAAATTCTGCCCGCCGCGCTGTCGATCGCGTGCGAGCTCGAGCGCGGGGATGAACATCGCCGTCAGGATGCGCTCGCACGACGGCACGTCCGGCGCCGCCTCGCGCTCGAAACGCGTCAAAAGTGCGATGCGATCGCGATTCATCGGATCGAGGCGTCGCGTCAGCACGGATTCAAACAACTCTTCCTTGCTGCCGAAGTGATAGCTGACGGCGGCGAGGTTGACCTCCGCCAGCGCCGTGATCTGGCGCAGCGACGTCGCCTCGAAACCGTGTTCCATGAACAAGGCTTCGGCAGCGTCCAGAATTCTGTTCTTGGTCGGCGCCGGCCCGCGTGGCTGCGCCGCGCCGATCGCGCGCGATTCGGTCTGCGTTTGCTTCACTGGATCTCCGGGCGTCCGGCGGGCGGGAACCCGCTCGCGGGCAATTCAGTTAAACGTTTGTTTGAATGCTACCGGCCTGCCGTGGATGCTGTCAATGGCGGCTCGCGGCCCGGGCCGTCGGGCGCCGTTTGGCTATACTCGCGGTTCAAGGTACCGGATCTTTTCGATGCCCTCGATCGCCATCAAACGCCGCCATAAGCTCGAGCCGAAGAAGGCGAAGGCCGCCGCGCAAAAAGTCATCAAGGACTTGAGTGCGCGCTATCAGCTTGCCTGCTCGTGGGACGGCGATCAAGTAGAGTTCGAGCGCCCGGGTGTGTCGGGCCACATGCACCTGCGCAAGAACGAGGTCCTCCTCGACGTGCAGCTCTCGTTCCTGATGACGCCGCTCAAGGGCCCGATCGAGCGGGCGATCAACGAGGAGCTCGACCGCCTGTTCGGCGATGCGGCCTGAAGGTCGCGTCAGGCCGGCTCCGCGAACGGCGTTTCGTCGCCGGCGAGGATCGCCTGCATCACTGCGGTCTCGCGCGTCTTGATCACCGCCAGGAATTCGCCCGCACCTTTCATGCCGCGGAACGACAGCAGGCCGCGTTCGAGAAATTCCTGCAGGGCGCCGACACCGGCGATGCGCGCGGGCCGCCGCATCGCGGCAAGCGCCGAACGCAGCAGCGGCATGTGCACATAGCGATCGAGCGCGGTGCCGACTTCGACGATCAGCGCGATCTGCCGCTCACGTTCACTGCGGTTGTCGCACGCACGGTACGCGGAGCAATACGAGACCACCGACAGCGGAGCATCCTCGCCGAGCCTGGCGACTAGCGCGCGATCGAGCTCGTGCGACAGCGCCGAGAGCTCGATCGCCGTCGCAATGACGGCAATGACGCCGTCCGGCAGCACGTGCACCATGATCGGGACGACGCGCGCGAGATCGGCGTCGCGCCGGCTGAAGTCTCCCGGCCCGTACAGATCTGATTGAAAGAATCTGATCGCCTCGGCGTAGCGCGGATCTCGCACAAGGTCGGCGTAGGTCGCGTTGAGCCGCCGCGACTGCCACCCCGCGATGCGATCGAGCGCCGCGGCGAGCCGAGGCGAAGCCTGGCGCGCTTGGTGCAGGCGCTGCGCATGCTCGAGCTCGCGGATCAAGGCGGTTTCGGCGGAAGAGGGCATCGACGCGTAGGGTTACCGAATTCCGCCTCCATAATAACCGCCACGCGCACGGCAGGTTGAGGGCGCGGCGGCATGGGATGCATACAGGTCAGGTCAAGGGCGCGGCGGCACGATAGCTAACGTAGCCGAGAATTAATCCGGCCGCGCCCCTCGAACCTGACCAAAGAGAATTAGGTTGTCTTGTCTAGACTCGACCGCTAGATTGCGTCGTTGTCCCTCCACTTCGGTTCCTCCGTATGCCCGATTCCGCCGCGTCGCCCCGCATCAGTCGCCGCACATTGCTCAAGGCCGGCATCGCCGGCGGTGCAGGCCTGCTGCTCGCCCGCTGGCTGTATACATCGACGACAACACCGCAGTCGACGCCATACGGCGCGCTCGATGCCGATGCGCGCGCGATCGTCGCGGCGATCGCCCCTGTCATGCTGGCCGGCGCGCTACCGGCCAACGACCCGGTGTTGCTGCAAGAGACTGTCGCGGGCGTCGAACAGGCGATCGCCGGTTTGCCGCCGGCGGTGCGCAAGGAGGTGGACCAGCTCTTCGCGCTGCTGTCGTTCGCGCCAACCCGTGCTCTGATCGCCGGCGTATGGTCGACGTGGCACGAGGCGTCGCCGGCATCGATCGGCGCCTTTCTCGATCGGTGGCGCGATAGCCGACTGGCTCTGCTGCGATCGGCCTACGGCGCACTGCATCAGCTCGTTTTTGCCGCCTGGTACGGCAACTCGAACGCCTGGCCGGCGATCGGCTACGCCGGCCCGCCGTCGCTCGAGGTCGGCTGATGACTGCGGCGGTCCTGCGTCAGACCCCGTTGCCCGATCCGTTCCGTGCCGGCATCGCCAGCGGCTGGAAGGTGATCGATGCATCGGCATTGAGTGCCGATCTCGCGCTGCAGGCAGATGTCGCCATCGTCGGCACCGGAGCGGGCGGAGCCACGGCCGCCGAAATTCTGAGCGAGGCGGGCCTTTCCGTGGTCATGATCGAGGAAGGGCCGCTTGCGACCTCCTCGGACTTTCACATGCTCGAGCGCGAGGCCTATCCGCAGCTCTATCAGGAGTCCGCCGCGCGCAAGACCCGCGACAAAGCGATCAACATATTGCAGGGACGCTGCGTCGGCGGCGGCACGACGGTCAACTGGACATCGAGCTTTCGCACGCCCCCGACGACGTTGACGCACTGGTCGCGTACGTTCGGCATCGCCGGCTTCAGCGAGGCCGATCTGGCGCCGTGGTTCGAGCGCGTCGAACGCCGCCTGAATATCACGCCGTGGGAAGTCGCCCCGAACGAGAACAACGATGTTCTGCGTCGAGGGGCGGAAGCGCTCGGCATCCCGGTGGCAACGATCCGGCGCAACGTTAAAGGCTGCTGGAACATCGGCTATTGCGGCGTCGGCTGTCCGACCAACGCCAAGCAGTCGATGCTGGTCACGGCGATTCCCGCGGCATTGTCCAACGGCGCGACGCTGCTGACCCGCACGCGTGCCTGGACATTCGATCATTCGGGCGGAAACGTCACGGCCCTCAACTGCGTCGCCCTCGACCCGCGCGGAACCGATCCGGGCCCTCGCCGCATCGTCGTGCGCGCCGGGACCTTCATCGCTGCCGGCGGCGCGATCGGCACGCCGGCGCTGCTGCTGCGAAGCCGCGCGCCGGACCCGGCAGCCATCGTCGGCAAGCGCACGTTTCTGCACCCGACCGTCGTCTCCGCCGCGCTGATGCCGCATCGAGTCGACGGCTACGCGGGTGCACCGCAGACCGTCTACTCGGACCATTTCCTCGATTCGCTGCCCGTCGACGGCCCGATCGGCTACAAGCTCGAAGCGCCGCCGCTGCATCCGGTGCTGGTCGCCACCACACTGTCAGGGGACGGCGCATCGCACGCGCGCTGGATGCGCGAGCTCCCGCGGATGCAGGTGCTGATCGCATTGATGCGCGACGGCTTTCACGCGCAAAGCGAAGGTGGCACGGTTTCGCTTCAGGGCGACGGTACGCCGTCGCTGGACTATCCGCTCAACGATTATTTCTGGGATGGTGCGCGACGCGCGCTCGCGACGATGGCCGAGATCCAGTTCGCCGCCGGTGCGACGACGGTCATGCCGGTTCATGCCGCGGGCGCGAGTTACGCGGACTGGAGCGAGGCGCAGTCAGGTGTCGCTGGCTTGCCTCTCAAACCGCTCGCCACGGCGGTCGTCAGCGCGCACGTGATGGGTGGTTGCCCGCTCGGAGCCGACTCCCGTCGCGCTGTTACGGACCACGATGGCCGTCATCATCATCTGGACAACCTCTACGTATTCGACGGTTCGCTGTTCCCGACCAGCGTCGGCGCCAATCCACAGCTTTCGATCTACGGGATTGTGGCCAAGCTCGCGTCGGCGCTGGCACAGCGTCTCGCCCCGACCCGGACGGCACTCCGCGATTAGGGTGATTGCTCTAACGCCAACGGCTAAAGTCGAAGCTGTTCGGCAATATCGTTCGAGCACTCAACCCAAGGAGCACACCATGTCCAAGCAAGTTTCGTTCAATCGCAGCGTAGTCAGCGCCAACGCGCTGGCCGAATCAGCCCTGTTCGCATCGCGTCAGGCGTGGCTAGCCGGCCTCGGCGCGGCATCGATCTCGCGCGAATGGGCACGTCACGAAGCCGGCAACACGTTCCGCGCGCTGGTTCGCAAGGGCTCGACCGTCGAGAAAAACGCGATTCAAGTCATCGGCGGCCGCGTCGAATCCTCGGTTGCGATCGCGACTTCGCTTTGGCGCGTCGCACGCGCAACCGCGCTGGCCACGGCAAACCGCCTGGCTGAAACCGCCGCCTCGGCGCTCCCCCGCGTCAGGATCCCGGCGTTCGCAGCAAGCGCCGCAGCGCCGAAGCCGCGCAAACACGCGAAGACCCGCACGATCAAAGCACGTACCCATCGGAGCGTCCGCAGCGTCAAACGCACCGCCAGGAAGTCGAAGTAGCGTAGTAGAATCCGGCGGGACCGCGCGACGGTTGCGCGAAAGAGCCCAACGGAGACAGATCGATGTCCGGAGCGGCGACGCCGCAGCGGCGGCGCCGCGGCGGAAAAAATCGGGCTCGACGCCCGCCCATCGGCCTCGCGCTGGCCGGCGGCGGCCCGCTCGGTGGCATCTACGAAATCGGCGCACTGCTCGCGCTGTCGGAATCGCTCGACGGCCTGGACTTCGACGATCTCGACGTTTATGTCGGCGTTTCATCGGGCGGCTTTATCGCAGCGGGGCTCGCGAACGGCATTTCACCGCCCCAGATGTACAGGCTGTTCATCGAAGACGGCGCCGCCGCCGGACTCTCGCCGTCGCTTTTCCTGCGCCCCGCACTGCGTGAATTCTTGCGCCGGGCGCTGTCGGTTCCGCGGCTGCTGGCCAAGGCCACCGCTGTCTACCTGCGCCATCCATGGCGCGGCAGCGCGCTGCAGGCGTACGCCGCGCTGGGCCGCGCGATCCCTACCGGCGTGTTCGATCAGCGCGCGATCGACGCTTTCCTGAGGCGGCTGTTCACGACCGGTAACCGCACTGACGATTTCCGGCAGCTCCGCCGCCAGCTGTTTCTGGTGGCAACGGACCTGGATACCGGCAGCGCGGTGACTTTCGGCGGCCCGGCCGCTGATCACGTGCCGATCAGCAAGGCGCTCCAGGCGTCGGCGGCATTGCCTGGATTATTCCCGCCGGTCCGCATCCACGGGCGGCACTACGTCGACGGCGCATTGAACAAGACGCTGCACGCCTCGGTTGCGCTCGATCGCGGAGTGCGACTGCTGCTGTGCATCAACCCGCTGGTCCCGTTCGACGCAAGCGCGGCATCGCGCAACGGCCGTCCTTCGGTCGAAAAGCTCGATCACGGCGGGCTGCCATTGGTGCTTGCCCAGACGTTTCGCGCGATCATTCATTCACGCATGAGGGTCGGCATGGAAAAGTACCGGCAGCAGTATCCGGATGCCGACGTGCTGCTGTTCGAGCCCGATCGCGAGGACGCCGACATGTTTTTCGCCAACATCTTCAGCTATGCCCATCGCGAACAGCTGTGCGAGGCGGCGTATCGCAGCACCCGGCGCAATCTGCTTGCCCGGCAGGCGCTGCTGGCGCCTCTGCTGGCAAAGCACGGTGTCCGCTTGAACCTCGAGCGTCTCGACGATGGGCGTCGGTCGATCGCCGACGCGCTCAACGATCCGCGACCGCTGCAGGCGCGCCCGCGCGGCGTGCGGCAGGCAACGCGTGATCTCGCGCATACGCTGGATCACCTGGAGGCCTGGCTCGCCGCGGCGCCCGCGGCTTGACGCCTGGCGGCCGGAACGAAAACGATGGCGGAACGCAAACGTCCGCGCCGAACGCGCGCGCGCATTGTCGAGACCAGCCTGCAGCTGTTCAATCGCGACGGCGCGCCAAACGTCACGACGGCGGACATCTCCGACGAGATGGGCATCAGTCCCGGCAACCTGTACTATCATTTCCGCAACAAGGATCAGATCATCGCCGAGTTGTTCGCCGCGTTCGAGCAGCGGCTGGATGGCCTGTTCGCGGCGCCCGCCGGCCGGCTGGCCGACGTCGAGGACCTGTGGCTGGTCCTGCACCTGCTGTTCGAGGCGATGTGGGATTATCGATTCGTCTATCGCGACCTGGACGAAATGCTGTCGCGCAACCCGAGGCTCGAGTCTCGCTTCTCCCGCCTTGTCGGCCGCGGCAGACGAACCACACAGAAGTTATGCGCTGACATGGTCGCGGCAGGCGCGATGGCGGCCTCCGAATCGGAAATTGCGGCGCTTGCGGACAACGTCGCGTTGGTCGCGACCTATTGGATGTCGTATCAGAAGATCGCGTCCGCGGACCGGCGGCAGCCGCCCAGTCTCGATCGTGCCGCCTACCAGGTTCTGTCGCTGATCGCGCCGTTCCTGCGCGGCCCTTCGCGGACGCTGCTGGCGCGATTGAGTCAGGGGTACTTGTGATCACGCATATCGTACGCAACGCAGCACGCGGCGACGAGGCGCGCGAGCGATAATCGAGCGCCGTCGTCTCGCTGAAACCCCGAGCAGGAGGTCGAATGGCGAAAAAATGGACACGCTTTCCGCACCCGGACAAGGCCTTCGCCTATGAGGGCGCCGCGCTGAAAAAAAACTGGGATCGATTGCACCGGGGCGATGCCGAGCCGTATCCGCAGGCGGAAGCTGCGCAGCGCGCGTGGCGGCATTACCACGCCGGCGAATTCCAGCAGGCGGTCGAAACCGGACAGGCTGCCGGCGGACCCGGTATCAATGCGGCGATCAAGGCGCAAGCGATTTACGCCAACTATCTGGAAACCGACAAGTCGCGGCTGGCATTGTTCGAGGAAGCGGCAGCGTGGGCCGATGCGCGCCGCGCCGAGGCCCCCAAGGACGCCAACGCCCACTACCTGTACGCCTACGCGCTCGGGCGCTACGGCCAAGGCATCTCGGTCGCGAAGGCGCTGGCCCAGGGCATGGGCGGCAAGATCAAAGATGCGCTCGGAAAGGCGATGAAGCTCGCGCCCCAGCATGCCGATGCGCATACCGCGTTCGGTGCTTATCAGGCCGAAGTCATCGCCAAAGTCGGAGCGCTGGTGGCCGGCATGACTTATGGCGCAAAAAGAGACTCAGCACTCGAGCATTTCCAGAAGGCGATGAAGCTCAACCCCGATTCGGCGATTGCGAGAATCGAGCACGCGAACGGACTGATACTGCTCTTCGGCAACGAGCGTCTTACCGATGCGACCAAGCTTTATGAACAGGCGGCGGCGTGCAAACCCGCCGATGCGATGGAGCGCCTGGATGTCGAGCTCGCGCGCTCCGAGCTGGAATGACCGCAGTTCGATGACCGGCCGGCGCATCGGCCCTCTGTTCTGCATCCTGCTTGCTGGCTACGCGACCGCTGCCGCGGCGCAGAGCGCGGCGCCTGCGTCAACTCCAGTGCCGGCACGCACGATCAACACGCTGCAGCGTATTCGCGATACCGGCACCCTGCCGATCGGCATTCGCGACGCCTCGTTTCCCTTCTCGTTCGTCAATCACGGCAAGGGGCCGCAGGGCTATACGATCGACATCTGCCTCGAGATCGCGGACGCTATCAAGAATGAGATGGCCATGCCGCGACTCGAGGTCAGATACATCCCGGTGTCGCCCGCCAACCGCGTCACCGCGCTGCAGGACGGCAAGATCGACCTGGAATGCGGGTCGACCAGCAATACGCGCGAGCTGCAGAAAGAGGTCACCTTCGCTTATACGACCTTCGTCGCGGGAATCAGGCTTTTGGCCCGGAAGTCATCGCAGATTTCCGGCATCGACGACCTGCGCGGGAAGACGATCGTCGTCACGCGGGGCACGGTCGGCGAAAAGCTGATGCGGGACATCAACGCCGAACGGCTGCTGAAGATGAACATCGTCGTCGCCGCCGATCACGACGAGTCGTTCAGAGCGGTCGATCAAGGCGGCGCGGTCGCTTTCCCGATGGACGATGTGCTGTTGTACAGCCTGATTGCGAAGGCGAAGCGGCCGGACGATTTCGCCGTCGTCGGCAAGTATCTGTCGGTCGAGCCCTACGCGATCATGATGCGCAAAGGGGAAGCGCAATTCGAAACGATCGTCGACAGGACGTTATCGCAGCTATTTGCCAGCGGCGAGATCCGGCGCCTGTACGACAAATGGTTCGCCACCCGCGAGCTGAGGGTGCCATTGAACCCGCTGCTCAAGGAGGCTTTCGCCATGCCGAACACTTACCCGGCATGGCCATAGGCGGCGCGATCCAGCTCGCCCGCATTCCCGCGGACATCAATCCGGCGCCGCGCTACTACCCAGCGAAAAGCGCGCTCTCCATCGTTTGTGCGTCCGGTGGTGTGCTCCACGGCCACGGCGCGAGCAGCGTCGCCAGAACCAGCTGCTCGAGCTCGGGAGCAAAACGCTCGATCAGCAGGTCGGGATCCGGACAAAGATGCCGATCGCTGATCACGCCGAACTGCACCGCGCCATCGTACGAAAGGATCGACACGCCGATTCCTATGTCGCCCGATTGCGGCACCCAGAACATCATGCTGGCGATGCTTGCGCCGGCCAGAAACAGAGGCTGCTGCGGGCCCGGAACGTTGGTCATCACCGCGGTCGCGTTCTTTGCCAGCAGCGCCAGCAGCTGTTCCTGCAGCACCTTCGGTCCGGCTCCCATCGCCGCAAGTATGCCGAGCGAAAGCACCGGTTGATACGATCCCTTGAGCGCCTGCATATTGGCCCGCACGGCATACAAACGCTCGACCGGATTGGCGATGCCCAACGGAAGATCGAGAAAAACCAGCCCGAAGCGATTGCCCAGCTTGTACGCCTTCTCCGGCGGACGCAGGTTGACCGGCACCAGCGCGCGCAGGCTCAGGCCATCGACGGCATCGCCATGCCGCTGAAGGTATGAGCGCAAGGCGCCGGCAACGGACGACAGCAGGACGTCGTTGATCGAGCAGTCGTAAGCGCGGCCGATGGCCTTGACCTCGGCAAGCGACACCGGATCGGCCCAGGCAACACGCTTGGCGATGCCCGGCTTGCCCTTGAACCGCGTCGCCGAGTCTTCGCCCATCGTCGCCAGCCTGACGATCTCCGCGGTCAGCGCCGCGCCCCGGTCGGCAAGCGCGACTGCGCGCCCCGGGTCGTGCCAAAGACCAACGCTTTTTTCGATCAGCGTCGAACCGGCCTGCCGCGCGAACTGCATGGCGCCAGCGAGCGGTCCGATCGGCTCGGCAAGCGGATCGTCGGCCGCGCTTGCGCTCGGTGGGGGTGGCACCGGGCCCGCGGCATTGCCGGCGCGATCGGCGTCGGTAAGCGAGAGCATCACCTGGATCAGCGCGATGCCGTCTGCGTAGCAATGGTGGATGCGCACGACCAGCGCGCTGCCGCCGTCGAAGCGTTCGATCAGGTGGAACTGCCACAACGGCCGGGCGGGATCGAGTGGTGTGCCGGCCAGCGCGCTGACGAAGGCCTCGAGCTCCGCCTTTCCGGCGCGGCCCGGCAGGGCGACGCGCTCGACGTGATTCGCGATGTCGAATTCGTCGTCGGTTTGCCAGGAGCTGCCGGCAGGAGTCTGCAACGGGCGTTTACGAAAGCGCTCGAAGCGCAGGAAGCGATCGGTCAGCGTCTTCTTCAGGCGCGCAAACGTAACGCGCTCGCGAAGGATCAGCACGCCGCTGATCATCATCAGATTGCTTGGCCGATCCATCCGCAGCCACGCGGTATCGACACTGGACATGCGTTCGCGCTGGTTGCCGCTCATCGACAAAGCCTTTTTGCCCACGCTCGCCAAGTCGCGCTAAAGTAGCATAATCGCCGGTCCGATTCCGACGATTACATTATGCCGTGAGGAGGAAGCATGGCCGCCGCACCGAAAGATCTCAAAGCCGCGTTTCAGGCCGCCACGGCCGCAGCCAAGCAGACGAAGAAGAAACCCGATAATGCGACCTTGCTCAAGCTCTATTCGTACTACAAGCAAGCGAGCGAAGGTGACATCAGCGGCGATCGCCCGGGCGGATTCGACTTCGTCGGCGGCGCGAAATACGACGCGTGGAGCAAGCTCAAGGGCATGAGCAAGGACGAGGCGATGCAGAACTACATCAAGCAGGTCGAAAAGCTCAACCGCGAATAGCGTCCGCAGCGCAGGAAGCGCGGCGGCGCACGCAGGCTACGGTCACAGTGAGCCAGCGTGCCGCTCGCAAGGCGCTACGCGAGACTAGATCGTCAGCTTGCGCAACAGTTCCGGATCCTTCACCACTGTCCGCTGCCTGCCCGGCGGCGCGCCATAAAGGCCGGCGGGCGGATTGGTCTCCAGGCGCGACAGCACGCCGGCGTCGGCGCAGCGCGAGTCGAACGCGATAGAGACCTGATCGCCGGCGACGCCGCGAACGCTGAAGCATGCCTGTCCGAGCTTGGCGTTGAGCGGCTTCAGCACAGCGGTCGCGATCAGATCACCGATCGGACCTTCGCCGGCGAGCTGCAAATCATAGCCGCGCGGCTTCGCCGGTGGGCGCGGAGTCGCCGCGATCACGCCGGGCAAGCCGATCAGCTCGCGCGCCAGCAGTTCCTCGGCCGCGGGGCTGGGCATGCCCTCCACGTTGAGCGTGACTTTCTGTCCGCTCACGCTGACATGCTGCAGGAAAAAGTCGCGCGAGAATTCGTCGGCGATCTTGCTGCCGATCGCCTGCAGCGCTTCTTCTTCGCTCGGCCAGCTGCCGACGCCCTTGGGCAGCGCCGTGTTGTAGTAGATCTCCTCGCCGGTTTCGCGATCGATGCATTTCACGGTCCACGACGTCAGCGCATATTTGCTCACTGTCAGGCCAGACGCCGGCAGCTGCATCGAGAGTCTTTTTACCCGCGCCTCGCCCTGCACCAGGAAGTCGGCGTTTTTCCCGCCCTGGTCCGCAACACTGCCTTCCGACCAGGTCCGGAAGCCAAACGATTTGATGCGCTCCTTCAGCATGTTTTCCGCCACCGGCGAGGGCTGCGGCTGGGCATCCGGCGCATCCGCGTCGCGAACGCTGACCTGCAGCGCGACCTTCGGGTCGCCGCTGGCCCGGATAAAGTCGATGCGCTCGTCGCGCGACATCTGATTAAGCGATTTCTGCACCGCCCTGACGTTGACTACGCCTTGCGTCGTGATCGACATCAAGCCGTCCTTGCCCAGCTGCGGCTCGCCTTCCTTGATGATCGCGGGCACGAAGCTGGCGCTTTGCGACAGAAGCCCAGCTTTCAGCACGTCGTAGTTTCGCGCCAGCGAGTTCGAGTCGAGCAGCAGCCCCAGCGCTTTTTCCACCAGCTGGCTCTTGGAGTCGGCGCGCAAATCGCTTTGCAGCAGCGCCTTGTCGGCGCGGTAGCGCGGATCGCTGGGATCGATCAGCCCGACGGCGGTGATCAGCATCGTGCCCGGTGCGGTCGCGGCGACGGGTGCTGCCGCGGCCGGCGCAGGCGCGGGCACGGCGGGTGCCGGTTGCGAGGCCGTCGGCGCCGATTGCGTCTGGGTCGTCGCCGCCGGTGCGGCCGACGGCCGCTGCGCCAAGTACCACGCGACCGCACCGATCGCCACCGCGGCTACGCCGATCGCGACGGCGACCGCAGCCGTCTGCGATTTCTTCTCAGGCGGAACCGCCGCCGCGGCGCGGCCCGTGGTTGCGGCAGACGTCGGCGCAGCGAGCACTGTCGCATCCGCGGCGCCGACCAGCGTGGGATCGGCGGCCGCCACCGGCACGCCGGGCGCAGCCGCGCGCAACGCGTCGGCGAATTCGTGAGCGGTCTGAAAGCGATCCTCCGGACGCTTGGCCAGCGCTTTGCGCACGACGGCATCCATGCCGGCAGGCGCCTGCACGTTGAGGCTCGACGGCGGCAGCGGGTCTTCCTTCAGTACCTTTTGCATCGTCGTCGTCGCCGACCCCGCAAACGGGCGCTCGCCGGTCAGGAACTGGTAAAGGATGACGCCGGCCGAAAACAGGTCGGAGCGCCCGTCGACCGGCAGTCCCATGATCTGCTCCGGCGACATGTAGCTGGGCGTTCCCATCACCGCGCCGACCTGCGTCAGGTTGGACGTCTCGATGTGGGCGATACCGAAATCGCCCACCTTCACCACACCGCCGGGCAGCAGGAAGATGTTCGCCGGCTTGATGTCGCGGTGGACGACGCCCCGCCGGTGCGAGTAGTCGAGAGCGTCGAGCACCTGCGACATAATGCGCACGATGTCGGCCGTCGTGAAACGCTCGTTCGTCTCGAAGCATTGCTTCAGCTCGCGGCCCTCGACCTTTTCCATCGCGATGAACCAGGTGCCGGCGTCTTCGCCGAATTCGTAAATCGACACGATGTTGGGATGGTTGAGCCTGCCGGCGGCCTGCGCCTCGCGGCGGAACCGCGCGATCACGTTCGGGCCTTCCGCGCCGGCGAGCTGATCGGCGCGTATCGTCTTCAGCGCGACGATGCGCTTGATCATGGGGTCGTAGCCTTCGTAGACGACGCCCATCGCGCCACGGCCGATCTCGTGCCGGATCTCGTACTTGCCCAGCGTGCTGATGTCCGCCATGCCTGGCCCCCCGTTGCCCGAAAACGGCGACGCCGGCAGCGCGCCGGCGTCGCTTGCCGTTTAGCGCCAGCCGTCTACTTGTACTTGGCGTCGATCTCCCAGACCGACTTCTGCACCAGCCGCTGCACCATCGTATCCAGCGACACGCCGCCCTGCTGGGCTTGGGAGACGCCAAGGACCGAGGTCGACTTCGCTCCGACTTCCATTTTTTCCTCGGTGTAGCCGGTCGCCACCTGCTCGGTCGTTTCGGCATTGATGATCTTGTAGCGCATGCCGATAATCCACACGCCGCTCGACTCGCTGGTCTGCACCGAGCCGACACCGACGCTCGCGGCCGAGGCACCGCGCCCGAAACCACCGAGCAGCCCTGCCATCTGGCCGATCGCGTGGCCATCGAAGCCCTGCTGGGCCGCGGCGACCTGCTCGGTTTTGAGGATGTCGAATTTCACTATGTACTTGGTGCTCTTCAGCTTGCCCATGCGCAGGAACTTGCGCGCCGCGTCGGGATCGCCCAAGTTGTAAGCGAGCTCGAACTCGCGCTGGATCGGGCCGAGATTGGAGCGCTCGAGCACGGGGAAGTTGGCAGACGCCAGCTCGATCTCGCCGAAGTCCGCGATGTTGTTCGCGGTGAATTTCTGCAGAAAGGTCGCGTTATTGCTTTTCATCTCGCCCGGGATCACGATCACCGCGGGGCCTTTCTTTCTTACGTTCGTGTACTCGACCGGCGCATACATCGCCTGGTCCGCCGAGGAATTGGCTCGCTGCGACGTATCGCTTCCTGCAGTCGGCGAAGGGTTGCCGAATCTGGGCTGGGCGAGCGCCAGCGACGCGACGGCCATCAGCGTCGCGCCGAGCGCGACCACGGAAAAGCGGACGGACTTGCGATTGCTCATGGCAATTGCTCCTGTCAAATTCCTGTGGATAACGAGCTAAAGCATCCTCATTTCGACGCGGGTTTCCTGCCGCCGCCCAGTCCGGCGCGAGTGCAGTAATCCGCGTACAGCTTGGCCACTACCTCGTCTGCGTTCTCGCTGACGAGGGTCAGCGCCATGCCCCCCACGTCGGCCCCGGCATAGGAGCTCGAATGCGCCTGCGCAGTTGATATCTGCCTGCCGTCGCTGCCGGCCAGGTTGAAATCCATGTTCACCGAAACCTGGTTGACGTTCATCATCGGGTTGGGCTGGGCTTGCGACGAGATCAACCCGCGCAGAACGAAACTCGCCCCGAGTCTTTTCGATGCCGCGAGCGCCGCGTCGGGATCGTTGCGAAAGTACGCATCGATCTCGGCCTGCGCGATCTGGCGCCGAATCTCCTCCGGCGTGTAGCTGCGAAGCCCGAGCCCGCGCAAGCGCGTGTTGATCGCCTGGAAATGCGGGCCGTAATTCTGCTGCTGCGCGTAGATCACGCCGTTGGAGCGCATCTCGCCGATGACCACCATGATCTTCTTGCCCTTGAGATCGGCGCGACAAGGTGTCGACAGCTGCTCGGCGATTCGGCTCTGCCGCGCTTCGCTTTCGGCCCTGTCGGCTTCGTCCTGCTCCGAAAACTTGAATCCCTCGGCAGCAGCGGCCGGCCCCGCCGCCAGCACGGCCAGCATGAAGAAGATCGCGAAGACGGGCTTCGGTCGCATCGGGGCTCGCATGAATGCGCAGGAAACGCCGCGCGGATGATCGCGTACGGCAACCGTGGAAGGCTAGCGCAACGGTGGCGGGAAATCCACACCGAATATTCGGTATTTGCCGCCGCGCCACCGCTCTGTGGGCGACAGCAAGCCGCCTGCTTCGGCGCGGCTTTGTCCTACTTTTCGGCGGACTTCCCCGCTTTTTTCGCCGTTCCCGTCGCCGCGGGCGCGGTCTTGGCCGCGGTGCCCGCCTTGTCCGACGCGGTCTTCGCAGCCGGGCGCCCACCCTTGCCCGGCGCCTTCCGCTTTATGCCTTGCGCTTTCAGCAGCGCGTTGACCGCTTCGGACAATTCGTTGACGCGCGCGCTCAGGCGTTCGACGTCGGCCGACGTATGGACACCCAGCTTGCCCAGCGCTCGCGACACTCGATCCTCGAACACCTGCTCGAGCTTGTCCCAGGTTCCGCCCGCCATCGCCTGCATTTCCTTGGCCTTCGACATGGCGGCGCCGCGCGCGGCATCTGCCGTCTCGGCTGCAGCCTTGCGTGTCCTGGCCTCGAGCACTTCGCCCTGTTTCACCAGCGTGTCGAACACCTTGGCGCCGCCTTCCTGCGCTTTGGAAAAAGCGCCCAAGCCTGCGAGCCAGATCTGGTGCGAAGAGGCGAGCACGGACCTCGAAAGACCTTGCGCCTGTCCCGCGGTTTTTGCGCCCATTGCGGCCTTGGCTTTTTTCAACATGGTCATGTTCCTCAGGGATGCGGTCGATCGGTCATTGTATTCGACCGACTTAGAGAAATCACACTAAAGCCGCCGCTCCGCGGGGGCCAACACAGCGCCGTATAATGCCCGCGACATGCGTGATCGTCCGGTCGCGCGTGCCGCCGGAGATGGGCAGCTCCGGGTTCATGCCGGCGGCGGCGCCGGTGCACCAGTCCCAAGGGAGGACGCGATGGCTTATTTCGTTACCGGCGGAACCGGGTTCATCGGCCGTTTTCTCGTCCAGAACCTGCTCAAGCACGGGGAACCGGTCTATCTGCTGGTGCGCAAGAGCGCTCTGAAAAAGCTACCGGCGCTGCGCGAGACCTGGGGCGTCGACGACAAGCGGGTGGTCGCGATCACCGGCGACCTGGCCAAGCCAAACCTGGGCGTCGCGGCCGAAGACCTGAAGCGCCTGAAGGGCAAAATCGGCCACCTTTTCCATCTGGCGGCGATCTACGATCTCGCCGCCAGCGCCGAGGATCAGCAGCGGGCCAACATCGACGGTACGCGTCACGCGGTCGAATTCGCGCACGATGTTCAGGCCGGCTGCTTCCATCACGCGAGCTCGATCGCGGCGGCCGGACTCTACGATGGCGTCTTTCGCGAAGACATGTTCGAGGAAGCCGAAGACCTCGATCATCCGTACTTCCGCACCAAGCACCTGGCCGAAGGCATCGTCCGCAGCGAATGCAAGCGGCCGTGGCGAATCTACCGGCCCGGTTTCGTCGTTGGCCATTCGAAGACAGGCTACATCGACAAGATCGACGGGCCGTATTACTTCTTCAAGCTGATCCAGAAGATGCGCAACATGCTTCCGCCCTGGATGCCGACGATCGGCATCGAGGGAGGGCGCATCAATATCGTTCCGGTCGATTTCGTCGCCGATGCGCTCGATTATCTCGCGCACAAGAAAGGCCTCGACGGCAAGTGCTTCCATCTCACCGATCCCGAGCCGTACCGGATCGGCGAAGTCATGAACGTCTTCGCGCGGGCAGCGCATGCGCCGCAGATGACCATGCGCGTCAACGCGCGCATGTTCGGCTTCATACCGGCGCCGATTCTCTACGGCATCGGCGCGCTGTCGCCGGTCAAGCGCATGGTGCGGGCGGTGCTCAAGGATCTCGGCATTCCGAAGGATGCGTTCGACTTTATCAATTGGCCGACCCGCTACGACAACCGCGAGGCAGCCAAGGCGCTGAAGGGCTCGGGAATCGACGTGCCTCCGCTCGACAGCTATGCGGCAAAGCTGTGGGATTACTGGGAACGCAACCTCGACCCCGACCTTTTCATCGATCACAGTCTGTCGGGACGCATCAAAGACAAGGTCGTCGTCGTGACCGGCGCGTCATCCGGCATCGGCAAGGCGACGGCGCTCAAGCTCGCGTCGGCCGGCGCCAAGGTGATGCTGGTCGCGCGCGGCGAGGAAAAGCTCTTGGACACCAAGAAGGAAATCGAGGCGGCCGGCGGCAGGAGCTGGATCTACAGCGCCGATGTCTCCGACATGGCCTCGTGCGACGCCCTGGTCGCGAAGGTGCTCAAGGATCATGCCGGCTGTGACTACCTGATCAACAATGCGGGCCGGTCGATTCGACGCGGCGTGCTCAACTCTCTCGACCGCTTTCACGATTTCGAGCGGACGATGCAACTCAACTATTTCGGCGCGCTGCGACTGATCATGGGTTTCCTGCCGGGAATGGTCGCGAACAAGCGCGGCCACATCATCAACATCTCGTCGATCGGCGTCCTGTCCAACGCGCCGCGGTTCTCCGCGTACGTCGCATCGAAGTCCGCGCTCGACTCGTTTGCCGCATGCGCGGCATCCGAATTCATCGACAAGGGCGTCGACTTCACGACGATCAACATGCCGCTGGTGCGCACCCCGATGATCGCGCCGACCAAGATGTACGAAAACGTGCCCACGCTTTCGCCCGAGCAGGCCGCCGACCTCGTCGTCGAGGCGATCGTCTACAAGCCGGTGCGCATCGCGACGCGGCTGGGCATCTTCGGCGCGGTTTCGCACGCGATCGCTCCGAAGCTCACGCAGATACTGCTCAACAGCGCGTTCAACATGTTTCCGGACTCGGCAGCCGCCGCGGGCAAGAAGGAAGGCGAGACGCAGCTGTCACCCGAGCAGATGGCATTTGCGCAGCTGACACAGGGCATTCACTGGTAGCGCCGGGCGCCTGACGCTGGCGCCGCGGCCGCGTCACCAGCGCGTCCAGCGCTTCGGATTGCGCGGTGGCATCTCGATGCGTCCGGCCCCGCCGCGCCGCGGCGGCAGCGGCGGCGCCGGGTCCACGGTCGTCGCGATCGCCTGCACGGCCGCGCGGTCGCTCGCCAGACCTGCCGTCATCAGACCCGCGATCAATCGGGTGATCTGCGGCGCCGCGACGCTGGTTCCATCCATCGCGAATACCGAGCCGGTGCGCGTTCCGGCGGCGAGCACGCCGTGCAGCGCGACCGAGTCGTCAGCGACGGCGGTGGCATCCGGCCCAACTCGCCACGGCCCGACGATGCCTGGGGGGGAAACGATGGGCCCGGACCCCGAATAACGGCTGGCCGCGTAATCGCTGCGGCGGAATCCGCCGATCACGACCGCTTGCCGCCCTGTGCCCATTGCGTTGATCGTCCCGCGCCGCACCACCCGGCTTTGGGGCGGGATGTCGTCCTCGTTCAACGCGCCTACCGGCTTTTTCAACACTCCAACCCGATTGAAGCGCAGGTAGTCGGCGTGATCGAAGCGGGACTGACGGCCGCGCAGCGGATAGCCGAACGGTGTGTCGCCGCGCTGAATCCAGGCGTGCATCACTATCGGCGTGCCGTTGTATCTGACCTCGACACGCCATGTCCCGGAAGGCGCAACCGGAGTCAGCGCCGGATCCAGCGCAGCGGTCGGCGCCATGGTCAATACGATGTGCTGCCGGCTGCCGGGCGGAGCGATCGGGTAGTTCGCGTAGAACCGCACGTTCCCGAGCGACGGCCATGGCCAAGTGCCGCCGGGTCCGATCCAGGGACTCGTCGCACCCGTCGGCGTCGTTACGCGGAGCTGGACCGTCGGCGGCGGCGCGGTGGTCGGAAACGGCAGCCAGATTTCCATCGAGCTGCCGGCGCGATCGTCGGGCTGCAACCGCCACCTGAGCTCCTCGATGGTGGGATTCGTCCCGGGCTTCGGCAATCGGAACTCGCTATGGCAGCGCGCAAGATAAGCGTTGCCCGTCGGAACAACGACGCGCAGCGGCGCCGGGCGCAGTGCGATCAGCTGATCGATCGCCGCTTCCAGCGGCGCCGAGCCGTCGTGCGGCCCGGCGATCAGGCCGTAGCTCAAGTTGACGACGACCGGCAACTGGGTAGTGTTTTCCAGCGCCGCGATGTCATCGGCGCGGCGGAGAATGTAGTGCAGCGCCTCGAGGACGACGGGCGTCAACTTCGCCCCGGAAGTGTCTTCGACCACCGATCGCGGCAACTGCACGGCAATGATGTAAGGCGACGTCGGTGCGACCTTCGGCGGATCCATGCCGCAGGCCAGGTCCATGACGTGCGTGCCATGGCGTCGCCGGCGTGCCGCCAGCTGCTGCTTCGCCGATCGGTACAACGCGTCTTCGTCGACGACCCCCGAATGCGTGCTCGCGGCGAGGAGCGCGTCGATGGCGTTGTTATCCAGCTCGCGGCCCCAGAACGGATACGACGCGGTCGTCTGCGGATCGTCCTGATTCCAGAAATAGCGGACGCGCGTCGCACCGGATGCGTCGCGAAACCGCTGGTGTGCGAATGCCAGCCCGTCGTCGATGACAGCGACGACGGCGTTCGTCGGCGCGTGGACGCCGAGTTGCGTGCTTGCTGTGAGTTGCGGCGTCAGAAATGGCGCCGATACCGGCACGCCGAGTTCGAAGCGCTTGACCTGCGTCCGGAAGAGCTCATTGCTCTCGACGTTCTCGAGCAATTGCCTGGTCACCAGGGCCGAGCAGAACGTCGCCTGCTCGATGCCGTGCGGTGGCGTCGCGAATATCGACGGCACGCGAATGTCTGCCATCGGGCGCACCGTTTGCGCGAACTGCTGGGCGGTCGTCCCCTGAAGCTCCAGCAAAATGGGAATCCAGTCGCCCGGCAAGCCACCGACGTACTTGAACTCGGTGACCTTCGCCCAGGCGAGATACGGATCGAGCCACGCGCCGCTGGGCATCGCTCGCGGTTCTGCACCCGAGCGCGCCTTGCTTGAATTGCGTCTTTTAGCTATTTGCGCCATCGCGGAACCCCGAATCGGTCATGACAATTGCGGCATGAGGACGTCACACCCATTCGGCCGCGGCCTGGTACCAGAGCCATTTCAGCATCGGTGAAGCGACGGGCAACGTCGTCGGCACCGAATCGACGTAGGACGCGGATTTTTGCAGTGCCGTGCCCGTGTCATAGAGATTGTTGAAATCGAAGTCCAGATTGCCGGGAAAGCGCTCGCCATCGAAACGCCAGGCGCGCAGGCCCGTGTTGCCTTTGGCACGACGCACGAAGTATCGCGCCAGGGTAAGACCCAGCATCTGTCCGCAGCAGCTATCGACCGGAAAATGCAGCCCTGCAACCGTGCGATTGGCGGCGACTCTCGCCGCCTGGCGCATCAGCTCGACGCCCAGGGCGTCGCCAGGCGTTCCGCCGCGAAGCTCCCACAGAATGCGCGCGATCATGTGCGCCTCGGTCGCGTGTCCGCTGGGAAACGAGCCGTGGCCCGGAGTGAGGATCATCGGCTGTACCTGCGCCGAATACTCGTTGGGCCGGCGGCAGGCGAGCGCGTGCTTGATTCTCTGCTCGACGGCGCCGACGAGCCCCAGCGCAACGTCGAGCAGCTCCAGCGTCTTCTTGGTTCGATCCGGGTGCAGGTACGCGATCGAGCTCCAGAATGCGACCGGCGGAGTCATCTGGGCGATGATCTCGGAGGCGCGATCCTCGCGCAGGTCCGCGTACGTATCCAGGAAGTTGAGTTGCTGCTTGAAGATGCCCGGCGTCGGCCGAATGATGGTTGCGAGCCTGCTCGACGTGGCTCTCGGCGAATTTCCCGGTCCGGTGTTGGTCACGCGCATATGCCAGACGGTGACCGAGCGATTCGAGCTCTTGGTGACCGTGCCGGTCGGGCCGGCATAAGTAAAAGTCTCGGCGTGTCGCGTCACATAGATGTTGGACAGCAGATCGAACTGAATCGACGCTGCCCGTACCCACGGCTCCCAACTCTGCAGGTTTACCGGATTTTCGAGGGCGCGCTGGACCGGGGTGGTCGTCGCGCCCAGCCAGTTGCCGACGATGCCATCGCGATGCTTGATCAGCGCATCGGTGACCAGCGCGTTGCCGGCAGCGTAACCTCCGGCGCCGCTCGCGCCGCTCGCCCCACTGGCCCCACTCGCGCCGCTTGCCCCGCTTGCCCCACTGGCACCGCTGACGATGCTGGCGCCGCTCGCGCCGCTTGCCCCGCTCGCTCCACTTGCTCCACTCATGGCAGAACCTCCCTTAGACCCACCACCACCCAAAAACCATCCTACATCGGCACCCCTGCGTTGCGCAGCGCGCCGGACCACTGTTTTCCTGTTTCGTAAGGACTGGTGGGCGAGCGCTCGAGCCACTTCTCCACGGTAAGAGCGGGCTCGAGTCGCATCAGCTCACCGACGGTCTTTCGCGCGTCCTCCTGGCGTCCAAGCAGCCACTGAGAAATCGCCAGCGCGCGGAATGTCGAGGTATGTGTCCGGTTCGCGCGCAATGAATGCTCGGCGAGCTTGATCGCGCGCTCGTATTGCCCTGCCGAAAGCGCTGCGGTCGCAGCCAGCGAATCGTAGTAATAGCGCAGCGGATCGAGCGGCGAAAGTCGCAGGGCCCGTTGCGTGCCTTCGACCGCCGCCTTGCCTTCACCCCGGAACGCGTGCAGCGTTCCCTTGAGCAGCCATGCCAGCGAATCATTCGGGTTGGCGTGCAACGCCAGCTCGTACCGTTCCTGCGCGGTGTCGAGTTGCTTGAGCAAATTCGTGTGCACCAGCCCGTCGATGACGAGCGCCAGCGAGCAGTGCGGATCGGTATCGAGCGCTCTTCGCGTGCAATCCATCGCCAAACGAGCGTCCAGCGCCAGATCCTGCGACCAGCCCTGCTGCACGCGCAGGACGTGCCATTTGGCCATCCACGCCCAGGGAACCGCTTGCCGGGGAGCGCGTTCGGTAAGCGTTTGCAGCATCTGCTTCGCGCGGTCGAAATCCTGCAGCGAAAGCCGGTGCATCAGCGCGATCGCGCCCATCAACAATGTGTAACTTTCGAGCGTCGGCAGCGGCTGCGACTGGGCGCGGACCAGTTCGCGAGCCATGATCGCGGAGCTCACCGCTGCGACCGCCTTGTCGATCAGCCCGTCCTTGCCGCTGACGATGCCGGTGACCTGGCCCTTGAGGCTCTTGGCCCAGACGACACTGCCGGACTTGGCGTCGGCCAGTTCGGCGCTCAGGTTGAATTGGTTGCCCGACACCAGGTAGGCGCCGGAGAGCACATACGTCGCATTGAGGTAACCGCCCACTTCGCCCAGCGACGCTTCGCGCCCGCGGAAGACCGTCGTCGACAGGCGCGATATCACGTTCAACTCTGCGGCGCGCGACAACGCCGAGATGATCTCGTCGGCCAGCACTTCGCCCAGTACCTGGTGTGAGGCGTCTCCGCCCCGGGCGGTGAACGGAATCACCGCCACCGTCGGGCGCAGCTCGGGCATCGCGGCGCTGCCGGGCTCGATCACCGGACGCGGCCCCGGCGGACCGACGCGATAGGCGCGCACCGGCTCATTGACGTGCTTGACGTAACACGCGCCGAGATCCTCGATGTCGGCGTCCAGCACCGGGGTCAGTTGGTCCCGAACGTCCGCGGAGACAACGATCTCCCCGGGGCCCGCGAGCGTGGTCAGCCGGGCCGCGAGGTTGACGCCGCGGCCGTAGATGTCGTGCTCGTCGGCAATCAGGTGGCCGACGTGAGCACCCATCCGGAGCAGCATCTGGCGGTCGGGGGGCACGCCGACGTTGCCCTCGTTGCAGGCGCGCTGGATCGCGAAGGCCGACCTTATCGCCGGTTGGACACTGGGGAATTCGAGCATCAGCCCGTCCCCCATGCTTTTGACCAGACGGCCGGTATGGGCAGAAAGGACGTCCCGCTGCACCGTCGCTACGAGCTGCCGCCATCGCCGCACCGCGTCGCTCTCGTTGCTCTCCATGAGCCGGACGGATTCCACCAGATCGACGAACAACACCGTTCGTACGACCCATTCGGGGTTGTCGCTGGCGGGGGTTCCGTCTTGTGGCATCGCAGGGCGGCAGGTGCGGAAATCGGTGCCATTGTGGGTGCAATCCCCTGTAGTTAACAAGGCCCGGTGGGTAAGCCGCGTCCAGCGTCTCGCTGGCCCGGTCTCCCTCGCATCCGCACAGCTGGCCACGGACATCGCCAAGACTCCCGCGTTGCGCACCCGGGTGGCGGCGCTTGCCGAGCGCTTTGCCTGAACCGCTCGAACGCTCGCGTCGGATCGGGCCGCACCTGGACGCAACTTTGCTCGTCTTGCCTGGGTCAACGATAGCGCTTTGATGCGGGAAAATAACGTGAATATTCGTAGAACATGCTTGGCCGGAGGTCCGACGCCGCTGCTGCTTCCGAGCCCGACATCTTGTATTTCACAGGGCCTGGAAGGCGGTATGATTCGACGGGTCGCCGGCGAGAAGCCGATCGACCTGATTTCAGATCAGTGGGAGGATCGCCATGAAAAGGTCGGCTGTTCTTGTCGTTGTGTCGATGCTCGTGCTGGCTGCCTGCGCCGGCAACCCATTCGTCAGGAAGCCGGACCCGCATAATCCAAGCGTAAGCGTCGTCAGCGGGTACATAGTTGTCGACCAGGAGCCGATCGTAGTTCCCAAAGGGCAATATGATTTTTCGATCGTCTGGCAATTGGCGAAGGACTCCACATACAGCTTTCCCGACGATGGCATCGTGGTCGCGAGAGGCGAGGACGAATTCAAGTGCAAGCCGGAGGCAGACAAACAACGGTTCACATGCGTGTTCAGGAACTCGAAGCCCGGCAAGTACAAGTACACGATCAAGGTGCTAGATGGAACGAAGCTTTTGGAGCCGCTCGATCCGACCATCGTCAATAGCTAGGCGTGTTTTATTCTGCTCGGTGACATGACCGGCTAGTTTTGCCGAGCTGTTCCTTGCACCCCATGTGATGCAGCGCGGGAGGCGGGTCGCGAAATTACGATGCGCGCTCCAGCCAGCGCTGGGCTTCTGCGATCGCGGCATCGTGGGTCAGCGTGCCGCCGGCGATTTCCGCGGCGCCGAATGCCGACCCGAGGGCCATTCGCGTCTTTTCCATCAGCGGCGCCAGGAACGCCGCATCGGCGGGGTCGCGGCGCAATCCCGTCTGAGTGGTCTGCGCTTCGCTCGCCCCGAAAAAACGCGCCGCATGCGCCCACTTCTCGCGGTCCGCCGCCAGGCCTGCCGCGACGTCCAGCGCACTCTGTCCCACGGCCTTCGACCCGATTTCCCGGGCGATGGCAATCACGTCGAGCAACATTTGCGCGACACGATCTCCCGCGCCTCGACTGATCGATACCATCGCGAGATTGAGCAGGCCGATGGCGATACTCTCGCGATCGCCAAGCTCGCGCGCAAGCGCCACCACATTCTCATAGAGAGACTCCGCAGCCTCCATGGCACCTTCGGTTCGAGAAAGCTGCGCCAGCGCATTGAGGGCGGCAGCAAGCTCACGGCGATCGCCGAGCTCGCGCGCCATCGCGACGGCTGCTTCGAGATGGCGTCGCGCTGCGACCAGATCGCCTTGCCCGAGCGATACCATCCCCAATGGCTGGAGCACCTTCGCGATGCGGCCGCGATCGCCCAGTTGCCTGGCGATCGCTAGGCTTTCGTCCAAATATTCCGCGGCTTCCGCGTAGTGGCCCATGTAGAAAGCCAGCTGTCCCGCATCGGTCAGGCCCCGGCTTCTGGCCGCTGTTCGATCCTGGGCTCCCGCACGGCCAAGCGCATCGGCAGTTATCCGCTGTCCTAGGCCAAGCAGGCCACGATTGATCCAATAGGGCTTGAGCGAAAAGACCAGCCGTAATCCGGCTTCGGCGCCGTCCGCAGCGCGATCGCACCAGGCATGCGCAGCGAGCAAGTTCTCGCGCTCGAGATCGAGCCGCGCGAGCCACGCGCCTTGCTCGCGGCCAAAGAGTTCCGGCCTGGCCTCCTCGGCGAGCGCAAGATAGGCGGCCATGTGCTTTGCTCTCGCCTGCGCGTCCTCGCCTGAATTCTCGAGCCGCTCCTGCGCGTACTCGCGCACCGTGTCCAATAGACGGTAGCGTTCTCCTTCGGCGTCGAATTCCACCAGCGATTTCTCTACCAGACTCGTAATCAGGATCGGTACATCCATGGCGGTGACTCCATCACCCTGGCCGATCGCAGTCGCCAATTCCAGCGTGAAGCCGCCGGCGAAAACCGCGAGCCGCCGAAACAGCACGCGTTCGCGGTCGGTCAGCAGTTCGTGGCTCCAGTCGATCAGCGCGCGCAAAGTTTGCTGGCGAGGTAGCGCGGTTCGATCGCCGCCGACCAGCAAGGCGAAGCGGTCGCCCAGCCGCGCCGCAATACTTTCGACCGACAGGCTCCGCGCACGCGCGGCGGCGAGCTCAAGTGCGAGCGGGATGCCGTCGAGGCGTCGACAGATGTCGGCGACCGCGGCGGCATTCTCCGCGGTCACGCGAAATGACGGCTGAGCCGCGGCGGCCCGGTCGGCGAACAGTCGCGCCGCTTCGAATTGCGCCAAGCGGTCGACGGTGATCGGTTGCGATGCATCGGGGGTCGCGAGAGCGGGTACCGGGTAGATCGTCTCGCCCGACAGGCGCAGCGGCTCACGGCTGGACGTCAGTACCTTCAGATGCGGCCCTGCCTGCAGCAAACGCTTCGCCAGCTCCGCGCAGGCATCGATCAGATGCTCGCAGTTGTCCAGGATCAGCAGCATTCTGCGGTCCGCGACCAGCTTGATCAGGGCCTCGATCACCGGCCGGCCCGGCTCTTCGGTCACGCCCAGCGCCGATGCCACTGCCTGAGGCGCCAGCCGCGCATCCGACAAAGGGGCAAGCTCGACGAACCAAACGCCGTCGGAAAACTGGTCGAGCAAGTCGGCGGCGATATGCAATGTGAGCCGCGTCTTGCCGAGACCTCCGGCACCGGTCAGTGTCAAGAGCCGCGTGCTGCCGAGAAGCTTTGCGATCTCGGCGAGCTCCCGCTCGCGGCCGACGAAGGAACTCAGCTGCTGAGGCAGGTTGTTCGGCGTAACCTCGAGTGAACGCAGCGACGGAAAGTCTTGTCGCAGGCACGGGTGCATGAGCTGGAACACGCGTTCGGGACTTTCCAGGCCGCGCAGGCGCACAGTACCCAAGTCGCGCAATGCGGCGTCCGGCGGAAGGCGCTCGCCGAGCAGCGTCGCGACCGCCTGCGACAACAGGACCTGGCCGCCGTGCGCGACGCTCATGATGCGCGCGGCGCGGTTGACGACTCCGCCGAAGAAGTCATTGTCGCGTCGCTCGGTCACCCCGGCGTGGAGTCCGCAGCGCACGGGTAATGCAATACCGTGCGTCGCTGCCGGATCGGCCAGCCCCTGCTGCAGCTGCAGCGAGGCGCCGAGCGCATCGAGCGGATCGTCGAACGCGCCGTGTGCGCCGTCGCCGCTCATTTTCACCACAATGCCGTGGTTGTCCTCCATCGCGGCGCGCACGATCGCATCGTGGCGCGCAAGCGCGATTTGCATGCGCTCGTGCTCACGATCCCACAGGCGCGTGCTGCCCTCGATGTCGGTGAACAGGAATGTCGTGACGCCGGATGAGACTTTCACGTCGGTGCGCCTCGAATAGCCTGGCTGGCGAAAGTCTAGCGTCGCAGCATCGGCTTACCCAGCCGTGCGGATGGCTCCGGCGACGGTTGGGAGCCGCCCTCCCTCCCGCTCGCAAGAGCGCGTGCGACCTCGTCCATCACGGTGCGATGGTTCAGCAAGGCATTGTGGCCGATCCCCGCCAGCGCGATGTTGTGCACGCAGGCGAGCTCAGCGCTCGCTTGCGGCGCCACCATGCTGTCGTGCCGCGATCGGATCGAAGTTATCGGCACCGGCGGCGGCTCGCTTTCCGCACGATTGATCTCGACCAGCCAGCGGCTGCCCGGCCGCATCTGCGCCAAGCATTGTCCGACGAAGGTCCAGGCCAGCATGCTGCCGTGATGCGGCGTGCCGATGGTGATCAGCTGCTCGATGCGCGCCGCGCCGAAACGTCGCAGATATGCGCGGCTGACCAGCCCGCCCATGCTGTGCGCGATCAGCGCGACGCGCTGCGCGCCGGTGGCCGCGCAGACCGCATCGATTCGGGAAGCGAGCTGGCCGGCGAAATGCTCGATGCCGGCAAGCGGCGGCCCGTAGTTGATCGTGTACACCGGTCCCAAGCCTCGTCGCGCGAGATCGCGACGCAAGGCGAACCAGACGCCATCGTTGACCGCCACGCCGTGCACCAACAACAACGGCAGCCGCGAGGGCGCAGCGACCGGATCGGCGATCAGCAAGCGATGCGCGACCATCAGCGGCCACGACAGCGCGACGGCACTGACCTCACCCAGGAACAGCCGAGCGCACGCGGCCGGGCCGAGGCGATATTCAGGCGCCCGCGGCGTGCGCCAGATCCAGCTCAGCGTGAACCACACCGACGCCAGCAACAACACCGGCAGCAGATAGGCGAGCGGGGCGAAGGCGACGAACCACCATGCCGGGTCGCCGTGGGCGATCCGGTAATCCGCCCATGAGACATAGCCGGCTGCACCCGCAGTCAACAGCAGCAGAAGGGCAATCGCCGTCATCGCGTCCGATGATACCGGACGAGGACGAGCATCTCGCGTTGCCGAACGGGAGACCCGTTTATGCCGATTCGGTGCGCCAGGCTTTCAGCGCCGGACCGACTTCGGCGAGATCGCCGATCAAGCGCACTCCTGGCAGCGATTTCCGCAATCGCCGGGTCATTTCGCCACCCGCCCAGAGCGCGGTCGGCGCCGCAAGGTGCCGCCGCAACATCGCCAGGCCTTCGCCGGCTTGCCGCAACGGAAACGCCGCCGAGAACGAGAGTGCGACGATGTGAACCTTGTGCGCGAGCGCGGCACCGCGAATGTCCTCGATCGGCGTCTGCGTCCCGAGCGAGATGCACTGCGCGCCTTCCGGGACCAGCAGCGCCTCGACCATCAGCAAGCCGATGCCATGCTGCTCGCCGGGGAAAGTCGTCAGCAGGATCCTGGGCGCGCCGGTTTGCCGCGGAAACGCGTTAATCGCGGCGTGCAGCGCCACCTGGATCTGTTCGGTATACAGATGCTCCTCGAAGACCTGCAATTCGCCGCGCATCCATGCCTCGCCGATCGCGCGATTGAGCGGAACGAGCGTCTCGAGCACGAAGCGCTGCAGTCCCTGCCGCATCAGCAGATTCGCCAGCGCATGCTGCAGCGCCGGCGCGTTGTGTCCCTTGACCAGGGCGATGACGTCGCGCTCGAGCGCGGGTGCTGCGCCTTCGCGGCGAGGCCCGGCGCGCGTGTCGGCAAGCGTGTTGAGCTCGGCGAGCGTGCGGCGCATCAGCTTGCCCGGGCGCATGCCGGTATCCATCAGCCGCTTGATCGCGCGCAGCTTGGCGACCTGCTCGGGCGGGTACAGGCGCTCGGCGTTGTCGTCGCGCAGCGGATCGGGAAAGGCGTAACGCCGTTCCCACATGCGCAGGACGTCTTTCGAAAGCCCGGTCTCTCGCTCGACCGCGCCGATGTTCAGCGCCAATCCGGAAGTGTCGGCCATTAGAAAATGTCCAGGACAAACGCCAAGGAACACAGGGTTATGCGGTATTGTAGGCGGTGGCTTCCATCATTGTCCATGACACTGTGATGGCGACCAAAGGCGACTTGGAGTAAGATCAGCGGATGCGCCGATTCCCCTCCTTGTTCCTGGCGATGTCGGTCGCCGCGGGCGCGTTTGTTTTGACGGCGCCAGCTTCGGCTGCCGAATCCGCAACCGGCGACGCCGAGTGTCCGGCAGTGTTGAACTACACGTTCAACCGGTTGCAGACCGGCAAGCCCGAATCGCTGTGCCAGTTTCGCGGCAAGGTGCTCCTGATCGTCAACACGGCAAGCTACTGCGGGTACACGCACCAGTACGAGGGACTGGAGGCGCTCTACCGGCGCTACAAGTCGCGCGGGCTTGTCGTCGTGGGGTTCCCGTCGAACGATTTCGGCGCGCAGGAACCTGGCACCAACCAGGAGATCGCGGAATTCTGCCGCCTGACCTACGGCGTCCAGTTTCCGATGTTCGAAAAGACGAGCGTGACGAGTCTCAAGACGAATCCGCTCTACGCAACGCTGCTGGCCCGCACCGGGCAGACGCCGCAATGGAACTTCCACAAGTATCTGGTGGATCGCGACGGCAATCGCGTCGAAAGCTTCGCCTCGAAAGTCGAGCCCGACGATCGCGCGCTGCTGACCGCGCTGGAAAAGCTGCTGAACGAAAAGTCCGCATTGCCCGCCGGCTGACGCGCGACGCAGCTCCGTTTCGCCGTGACGCGCTGCTTTGACCGGCGTCGGCGCAATCCCTTATAATTGCGGCCCTTTCGGCGAATTAGCTCAGCTGGTTAGAGCAGAGGAATCATAATCCTTTGGTCCGGGGTTCGAGTCCCTGATTCGCCACCAATAAATCAAGCGTTTATAGGAAAATCTGTAGGCGCTTTTGCTTCGAGGACACTGGCGGGACACGGCGCCACAGCAATGTGGCACACGGTCGACATGATTTCCATGCGGCCGAGCATCCCGGGCCGGCATCGCGGCGCAACGCTGATGCGCCGCGCGCTCTACGATTTCGGGCGTGAGCGACGACGCGTGTAGCTCAATCCCGCCAACGCGCCGACGAGGAGTAACAGCGAAGAAGGCTCGGGTGCGGTCGACGGTCCGCCGCCTCCACTTCCAACACCGTTCTCGATGCCATCGCTCACCACGAGCTGATAGCCGAACACATTGTCGTAGGCCGGATCGAGATAGATGTGCGGATCGACGGTGGCGTGTCCTCCACTGGAGGACTGGCCCCCTCCAGCGCCGGCGTTTGCCGAGAGATCCACCTGGTAGACGACATTCGGCTCGAGGTTGAAGTGGAGCGTGTCGGCGAAATGCGTACCCAGGTCGGTGCAGATGTCGGGAAATGGCGGGTTCGAGAAGCAGCCCGCGGCGAGGTTGATCGAATCGACGCCTTCGCCGGAGAGGTTGAAGATCGCATGCGCGGTGGCGCTGTCTCCCGAGATGCCGGCGTCGAGAACGACATCGATGTGGGTCGGAAGGAGGATAGCGGGAATCTGCGGTCCGAACCATCCGAAGAAGTAAGTCAGGTCCGCGAATGCTCCCGCGACCGAGGTGTTGCTGCCGGCGGCGGACGCCCCAACGAACGGAGCAAACTGCATGGACGCGCTCGCGCCTCCGCCTTCTCCCACATCGGCGATGGCGTTGCCGGAGCTGAAGAATGTCTGGCTGTCGCTGCATGGCGATGCCGTCGGCGGACCGCAAAGGTTGGTGTCGAACTGGATCGCCGAGGCGTGAATCTCGCCGAAAGCAACCGGAACGGCGTTTGCCGGAGCGGATAACAGCGCGTGCGCGATGATGGCGAAAGCGCATGCGACAAGTACGCGACGAATCCTTCCCATTTGTGTCCTCCCGTCGTAACAGTCGAAGACCGTCACATCCGCTGGCTCTACTTCGCAACTAAGGCGCGCAGGATGCAATGCCATGAGGCAATACGGACGTCGCGAGCGGCGCAACTGTCACACTAAGCCGCTTTTGCTTATGGTTGCTATTATGCCCAACCAAACCTGACAACCAACTGACAGCGAGAATATTCGGCTTCGTCCAACTACGCGCCCGTCGGGGCTGGCGAGGCATTTTCTGACAGTCGGCGGGATGGGCGTTTTCGGTTTTCGTGGCCTCGTCGACCCGGTACGCTTCTGCGGGCCATTTCATTGCTTGTCATGCGCTCGCCCGATCCAGCGCCTGCATCGCGTCGGTGTCGAGCTTTAGGCGGGTCGCAGCGATCAACTCGTCGAGTTGGTCGGTCGAGGTCGCGCTGGCGATCGGCGCCGTGACACTCGGACGGGCGATCAGCCACGCAAGCGCCACCTGTGCCGGAGTCACGCCGTAGCGCAGCGCAAGGCCATCGAGCGTACCGAGGATCCGCATCCCGCGCGGATTCATGTATTTCTGCATGCCGGGGCCGCGCTGGCTTTTCGCAAAGTCCGCTTCGCTGCGATATTTCCCGGTCAGGAATCCCGCGGCGAGCGAGAAGTACGTGATGACCCCGATTTGCTCGCGTACGCACAATTCTTCAAGCGGTCCTTCGTACGTGCTGCGGTCGTAAAGGTTATATGGCGGTTGCAGCGTCTCATAGCGCGGATAAGCGTGCTGCGCACTCACCGCCAGCGCTTCGGTCAAACGCTGCGCCGTGATGTTGGAGGCGCCGATTGCCTTGACCTTGCCCTGCTTGACCAGGACCGCGAAGGCCTCCAGCGTCTCGTCGAGCGGCGTCTTGTCGTCGTCCCAATGAGACTGATAGACGTCGATCACATCGACCTGAAGGCGACGCAGCGATTGCTCGACCGCCCGCACGATGTAGTCCTTGCGCAGGCATTTGTATCCCAGGCCCATGTCGGAGCCGACCTTCGTTGCGATGACGACGTCGTCGTGCCGGCCACGCTGCGCTATCCAGCGGCCGATTATCGTCTCCGATTCTCCACCCTGGTGGCCCGGCGCCCAGCGCGAATACGAATCTGCGGTGTCGATCAGATTGAAGCCCGCGTCGCAGAACGCGTCGAGGAGTCGGAACGATGTGGATTCGTCGACCGTCCAGCCGAAAACATTGCCGCCGAACGCCAACGGCGCGACCTCGAAACCAGTGTGGCCAAGCTTGCGTTTTTCCATTGCCGCTCTCCGGCTCTGTTACCTTGCGTGCATCGCCAACATGGCCCGTAACAAACCCACGTCGTCCCAGGGCACATCGGTCCGCGCGGCACGCAGGTATGCGCTCGAAGGGTCGCGCAACCATTCCTGAGGGAACTCCGCTATCAGGTGCTCCTCCCCCGCAGGAATATCGGATCGCCCCGTATACGCATTGCCGTCGAGCGCTGCGGCCAGCGCCGCACAGAGATCGACCCCCACCAGTCCACCCATCTGTACGCCATTGGTCACGCGACGGTTGATTTCGATCAGGTAAACGTCTCCGGTCCCCTCGTGTTCGATAAATTCCGGCCCAAAGAAGCCGCTTACTCCGAAACCGGCCGCGAGCAGTTCGGAAAAACGACGGGCCTCCGGGGCATGCCGGCAGCGTACGACGGTCGAAGGTCCGGTGGCCGGGCTGCGCATCAACACTTCGCGCGTCATCCCGGCATAGACCACTCCATCCCACGCAGCGACTGCATGCAAGAGTCCCTTTCCAGGAATCCAGGCCTGAACGAGCAAATCGGCCGATTTCCAGAGCGTCGCATCCCCTTTGGAAGTCAGCTTCCGGAAGGCGGCCTCCAACTGCATCTTTTCCGGAACTACCTCGACCGCCTGCCCAGCGGTGCCGAACGCGCGCTTGAGCACGATCGGATAGCCTTTTGCATCTGCGAACGCGCGAGCCGCGTCAACATCCGAAATGATTTCAAATGGTGGCACGCGCACGCCAAGGGCTTCGGCTGCTGGCGGCAGCAGTGTTTTGTCTATGCTCGACCGATAGAATTCTGGATCACCTAATGATTCGCGGATCAACGCGAGGAGTGGCTCCCGCACCGACCTTTCAATGGCCTCGGGCGGCGTTTCGACAAACGTCATCATCAACTGCAATGCAGTATCGTCACAGGGCACGATCAAGCGCGGTATGCGCGTCCCGAGGCTCGCTGCAAGCATGTACGCCCACTGCATTGGCGTAGCCGCGTCCGGCAGGTAGGTCACCGCGCCCACATACCGGCTTTTTGCCACCAGCGCGCGCTTCGGCGCCAGCACCGACACGTCGAAACCCGCGCGCACCAACTCGCGCGGCAGACGCGCAGGACCGGCCCATTCGGTTGCCGTCGCGACCAAAAGCAGTGGAATTCCCAGGCGCACCCCCTCGCCAGCCGAGCGTCTGCTCGAAGGAGTCTAGCGCCGCACCGAGCCGAAAGCCACCGGACTGCTCGAAAGCTTGGTTTTTTGCCGTTTATTACCGACGCGCTGCCTTACTTGACCGCTTTGCGGCAGCGCCCGAGAATGCTGGACCAACGCACGCCCAAAGCAGCGGCTTTTTGCCGTTGGCTGTGCCGAACCTCGCGTGTCGCGCCCCAGGCATTTGCCGTTTCTTCGAAGATGATCGCGCGAGTACGCGCTAATAACCGCAACCTCTCCACGATGCATGACGAATACCTGACGCACCTGCGCCGCACGGTCGATGCGATCCGCGCCGACGGGTTCTACAAGGCGGAGCGGGTGATCGAAAGCCCCCAGTCTTCGCAGATCGTGTTGAGCTCGGGCGCCGAGGTGCTCAATTTCTGCGCGAACAACTATCTGGGTCTGGCCAACGATCCGCGGCTGGTGGCGGCGGCGCGGGAGGGGCTCGAGCACTGGGGCTTCGGCATGGCGTCGGTGCGCTTCATTTGCGGCACGCAGGCCGTGCACAAGGAACTCGAGCGGGCGATTTCCGCGTTCCTCGGAACCGACGACAGCATCCTTTATTCGAGCTGCTTTGATGCCAACGGCGGCGCATTCGAAACGCTGCTCGGCGAAGAGGATGCCGTCATCAGCGACGAATTGAATCATGCCAGCATCGTCGACGGCATCCGCCTGTGCAAGGCGAAGCGCTTGCGCTACCGCAACAACGACATGGCCGACCTCGAAGCCCGGCTGAACGAGGCGGAAGCCGCCGGTGCCCGCTTCAAGCTGATCGCAACCGACGGCGTATTCTCGATGGACGGGATCGTTGCGAACCTGAAGGCGATCTGCGACCTCGCAGACCGGCATCGCGCATTGGTATTGGTCGACGACTCGCACGCCGTCGGCTTTGTTGGTGAAGGCGGACGCGGGACACCGGAAATCTGCGGCGTCGAAGGGCGGATCGATATCGTCACCGGCACGCTGGGCAAGGCGCTCGGCGGCGCGTCGGGCGGGTTCACGTCCGGGCGCAAGGAGATCGTCGAAGTGCTCAGGCAGCGTTCGCGTCCCTACCTGTTCTCGAACACGCTGGCGCCGTCGATCGCAGCGGCATCGTTGCGGGTGCTCGAACTGCTTGCCGGCGACGAAGGGATGGAGCTTCGCCGTCGCGTGCGGCGAAACGGCGAGCGTTTTCGCGCTGCGATGACCGGCCTCGGCTTCGATCTCGTGCCCGGCGCGCACCCGATCATCCCGGTGATGCTCGGCGACGCCGCGCTTGCGACGCGGATGGCCGACGCGCTGCTGGAGGAAGGGGTGTACGTGATCGGGTTTTCCTATCCGGTCGTGCCGAAGGGCAAGGCGCGCATTCGCACCCAGATGAGCGCTGCGCACACCGCCGACCAGATCGACCTGGCGATCGCGGCTTTCGCGAAGGTCGGCAGGGCGCTGGGCGCGATCAAGGAGAAACGATGAAGGCACTCGCCAAGCTCGAATCCGCGCCGGGCCTCAAGCTGACTCAGGTGAAAAAACCCGAGGTCGGCCACAACGACGTGATGATACGCATCCGCAAGACAGCGATCTGCGGCACCGACATGCATATCTGGAACTGGGACGAGTGGGCGCGCAAGACGATTCCGGTGCCGATGCACGTCGGTCATGAGTACGTCGGCGAGATCGTCGACATGGGCCAGGAAGTGCGCGGCTTCGCGATCGGCGACCGCGTATCGGGCGAAGGCCACATCACCTGCGGCTTCTGCCGCAACTGCCGCGCCGGGCGCCGTCACCTGTGCCGCAATACCGTCGGCGTCGGCGTCAATCGCGAGGGCGCATTCGCCGAATACCTGGTGATCCCCGCTTTCAACGCGTTCAAGATTCCGGACGATATCTCGGACGACCTGGCGTCGATCTTCGATCCGTTTGGCAACGCAACGCACACCGCGCTGTCGTTCAACCTGGTCGGCGAGGACGTTCTGATCACCGGCGCGGGCCCAATCGGCATCATGGCGGCCGCGATCGCCCGCCACGTCGGTGCGCGTCATATCGTCATCACCGACATCAACGACTACCGGCTTGCGCTGGCGCGGAAGATGGGCGCGTCGCGCGCGGTCAACGTCCAGCGCGAGGATCTGGGCAACGTCATGGCCGAGCTGCGCATGACCGAGGGCTTCGACGTGGGTCTCGAGATGTCGGGCGTGCCGAAGGCGTTCGCCGACATGCTGCGGCACATGAACCACGGCGGCAAGATCGCGCTGCTGGGCATTCCACCGGCGAACATGGCGATCGACTGGAACCAGGTCATCTTCAAAGGCCTCGAAATCAAGGGCATCTACGGCCGTGAAATGTTCGAGACCTGGTACAAGATGGTCGCGATGCTGCAGAGCGGGCTCGATCTTTCGCCGATCATCACGCACCACTATGCGGTCGAGCAGTTCGAGAAGGCATTCGCGACCATGCAGTCGGGCCAGAGCGGCAAGGTGATACTCGACTGGGCGGCCTAGCCCTGGCGCCTTTATCGACGCTCGCCTCTCGCGTTCGTTCTTCCATGCCCGACAACGACGTCGCCGCCCAGATTCCCACGCATCGCGCCTACCTCCTGCGCGTCGCGATGCTGCAGCTGCGCAACAACGAGGCCGCCGAAGATGTCGTGCAGGACACGCTGATCGCGGCGTTGCAGGGCGCGGCGGGATTCTCCGGACGCTCCAGCGTCAAGACCTGGCTGACCGGCATCCTCAAGCACAAGATCGTCGACGCGATCCGCCGCAAGACCCGCGAGCCGGCGTTTGCCCAGCTCGACGACGAGTGCCAGATCGAAGACTTCGACGCCTTGTTCGACACTTCGGGCCACTGGGAAAACCCTCCGGCGGACTGGGGCAATCCGGAAAACGACCTGTCGCGACAGCAGTTTTTCGACATCATGCAGTTTTGCCTGGAAAAGCTGCCGCCCAATACCGCCCGGGTGTTCATGATGCGCGAAGTGATGGAGTTGGACGGGGACGAGATCTGTAAGGAACTGACGATCACTTCGACCAACCTGTGGGTCATTCTCTATCGGGCCAGGATGGCGCTCCGGCAATGCCTCGAGCAGCACTGGTTTGCCGATCCCTCCCGCGCCGGCTGATGTCGTCGATTGCCTAAGTCATGGGCCCCCTTATTTCGTGCAAGGACGCGAGCCGGCTGATCTCGCAGATGCAGGACCAGAGCCTGACGCCTGGAAAGCGTTGGCTGGTCCGTCTGCATCTGTTGTTTTGCGACGCCTGCCGGCATTTCGAGCGTCAACTCGCGGTTCTCAGAGAAGCGATGCTCCGCTATCGCGGCTAAGCGTAGCCGGGCGGCAGCCGTCCGGCGCCGACGCGGGGCGCCAGCGGCCGGCTTGAACCGGGCCCCGGTAGTGATAATCTCTACTCCGTAACGATGGCTCGACGCTGATGGTCTCGATTTCCCTCAATGGCGCAATGTACGTCTGCCGGTCCGCCTCGCCCCGGGTGGCCGATCTCGTCCGCGAGCTGGCGCTGGAGGGCAAGCGTGTCGCGGTCGAGAAGAACGGCCAGATCGTTCCTCGCAGCCGACACGCGGAAACCATGATCAGCGCCGGAGATCGAATCGAGGTCGTCGCCGCCGTCGGCGGCGGCTAGGTCTTAGGAAGATGAACGCTCCCACCGAAAATGTCGCCCTGGCGCACGACGACCCGCTGGTGATCGCCGGGGCCGCCTATCGCTCGCGCCTGCTGGTCGGCACCGGCAAGTACAAGGACTTCGCCGCGACCCGGGCGGCGATCGACGCCTCCGGTGCTGAGATCGTCACCGTGGCGATTCGCCGCACGAACATCGGCCAGAATCCGAACGAGCCGTCGCTGCTCGACCACCTGCCTCCGTCAGACTTCACACTGTTGCCGAACACCGCCGGCTGCTACACGGCAGACGACGCGGTGCGAACGCTGCGGCTCGCACGCGAATTGCTCGACGGGCACAAGCTGGTCAAGCTCGAGGTCCTGGGCGATGCGCATTCGCTGTTCCCCGATGTGCGGCAGACGATACGCGCGGCCGAGACGCTGGTCGCCGATGGCTTCGACGTCATGGTCTACACCTCCGACGATCCGATCATCGCGCGCGAGCTCGAAGCCGTGGGTTGCGTCGCCATCATGCCGCTGGCGTCGCTGATCGGCTCGGGAATGGGGATCCTCAACCCCTGGAACCTGAAGCTGATCGTCGAGCAGGCGAAAGTGCCGGTGCTGGTCGATGCCGGGGTGGGCACCGCTTCCGACGCCGCTATCGCGATGGAGTTGGGGTGCGCCGGCGTGCTGATGAACACCGCCATCGCCCTGGCGAAGGACCCGGTGCTCATGGCGGGCGCGATGAAAAAAGCCGTCGAGGCGGGCCGCGAAGCGTTTCGTGCCGGCCGCATGCCCCGCAAGTTCTACGCGGCCAGCCCCAGCTCGCCGACGACCGGCCTCATCGCTTGAGCCGCATCGCCACGACGCTCGGGCTCTCGCCGGCCCGGCGCGCGTGGGGCGCGCTATTCTGCTGTCTTCCGCTGTTCGCCCAGGCCGCGCCGCTGACCCGCGCCGAGATCGAGGCGACCTGCACCGGCGCGGAAGACGCCGCGCATTGCGGCCGGTTGATAGAAGCCCTGCAGCTCCCCCGCCTGCCGGGCCTCGCCCGCCGCAACGGCAACGGATTGATCGTCTCGCTCTTTCCGTCGGGCAGCACGACCTTCACCGACAGCGACGACCCGGTCAACGGCCGCTCGTACAGTCTCTGGGATTATTTCGATGGCATCAACAGCGTCGTGCTCTACGTGACCGTCGGTGACGATGCGAGCTTTGCGCTGCTGCAGCGCGCGACCGGACGGCTGGTCGATCTGCCGGCGGAGCCGCGGCTTTCGCCCGACCGGCAGCGTTTCGCCGTTGCCGATGTTTGCGCGCAGCATTGCGGCAACGAGATCGCGGTCTGGCGGGTCACGCGCGACGGTTTTCGCAAGGAGCTGCGCTGGACGCCCGCCGCGGCATGGGCCGATGCCGGCGTGACCTGGCGCGACGCCGACACGCTGGCAATCGAATTCAACGTCGACCCGGCTAGCGCTCCATCGACGATCGCGCGCAAGCTGACCGATCCGACCTGGACGCGGATCGCACCGTGAGCCCGCAGTGAGCACGCCGTGAGCGTCAAAACAGTCTTGCGCCGATGAACGCATCGCGCGGGCAACCGCGCCGGCCGATCCGCAGTTTTGTGCTGCGACAGGGCCGGTTTTCCCCGGCACAGCAGCGCGCCCGCGAGGCGCTGCTGCCGCGTTTCGGCGTTCCGTACGCTCCGACGCTACTCGACCTGGCTGCGCTCTTCGGCCGCGACAATCCGAAGATCGTCGAGATCGGGTCCGGCATGGGGGAAGCGACTGCCGCGATCGCCGAAGCGCAGCCCGATCGGGATTTCCTGGCGATCGAAGTGCATTCTCCCGGCGTCGGCGGGCTGCTGAAACTGATTGACGAAAAGGACCTGGCCAACGTCCGCATCGTGCAGCACGATGCGGCCGAAGTCGTCGCCGATATGATCGCGCCGGGCGCCCTCGCCGGAATCCATGTTTTTTTCCCCGACCCCTGGCCCAAGAAGCGGCACCACAAGCGGCGGCTGCTGCAGGCCGACTTCATCCATGCGCTCGCACAGCGCTTGGGCCCGGGCGGCTATCTGCATGTGGCGACCGACTGGGAAGACTACGCGACCGATGTTCTAGCGGCCGCGAGCGCCGAACCGCTGCTGGTCAATACGACGGCTTTGTTCGCGCCGCGTCCCGCCTATCGGCCGGCAACCAAGTTCGAGCAGCGTGGATTGAAGCTCGGCCACGGCGTCTGGGACATCGTGTTCGAGCGCCGCTGAAATTGCGGCGTACGCCACTGGCCGCCGTGGGGTACGCGCGTCAACGTTCGATGCGCCGCCCTATGCCGATCGCCGGTCGAGCGTCTTCCTGTCCGCCATCATGAGAAGCTCGGCGATCGCCGCCGCCGCGACCTCGCGGGAAAAGTGCCGGCTCACGTTGTCGCGACCGCCCGCGGCAAGCCGTTCCCACAGCGCCTGATCCTGATAGGCGAAGACCACCGCATCGGCAAACGCCTGTGGATCGTCGCCGACCAGGACGTCGATCCCCGGCGTCAGGTGCATGCCTTCGATTGATGGCGTCGTCGCCACCACCGGCAGACCGAAACTCATCGCCTGGTTGACCTTTCCCTTGACGCCGGCGCCGTAGCGCAATGGCGAGATCGAGACTCGGCAGCCCTCGAGGTATGGCGTCAGATCCGGAACGAAGCCGGCGATCACCAGGTCGTGGGTCGCCAAGCTGCGGATCGTCGCCGGCGGATCGGCGCCGACGACGTAGCTCTTAACACCGGGCAGCCCGGTTCGAATTCTCGGCAGGATCTCCTTCGCGTACCAGAGGACGGCATCGGTATTCGGCGGATGCCGGAAGCCGCCGACGAACAGCAAACCGGCGCGCTGCGCAAACGGACGACCGTGCTCGTGCCGGTCGTGGATGTTCGACAGCACGATCACTTTCGCTTGCGGCGCGAGATCGGCCAGCAGGTCGCGCTCGACTTCGCTTACGACCAGCGTGACGTCCGCCCGGCCGATCAATGCCAGCTCCTCGGCCCGCTTTGCCGCGGCCGCTCCCCGCGCCGCGCGGCTGGCATCGAGATCCGCGAGTCTTTCTTCGCGCAAAAAATGCAGGTCGACGGTATCGAATGCGATCAGCGCCCGCGGTGCGAAGGCCCGCACCGTCGCCATGTGCCGTGCCGCGACATAGTGCCGCGACAGCAACACGAGATCGAATTCGCCGCCGCGCTCGCCGAGCAACATCGCCAGCGAGCTGGCGTACGGATGGAACTGCACCTCGACGCCCTGTTGCTGCAAGGCCTGAACGTAGGGTTTCCGGTATTCGAGATTGTCGGCGACGAACGTCACCTTGCAGCCCAGGCCGGTAACTATGTCCATCACCTGCTGCATCCGCAGCGACCCCGAGTCCTGATCGGGCGTCAGCATGCAAGCGTCGATCACCAGCGCGCGGCGGGTGGCCCATCGGTCGTGCTCACGCTCCGGAGCGACGCCGTTCGCGCCGTGGCGGGCCAGCGCTTCCGACCATTTGGCTGCGAACGTGGCGCGATTGATCGTCTGGTGACGCTTGATACCGGCCGACTCGTCGGTACCCGAGGTCGCACCCTCGAAATGGACGATCGTCGCCGCCGGCTGGTAATAGACACGGCGGCCCGAGGCGCGCACGGCGAAGGCGAGATCGGTGTCCTCGTAATACGCGGGCGCGTAGCGGACATCGAAGCCGCCGAGCTCGCCGAACAGGCGGCGCGGCACCGCGAGGCAGGCCCCCGAGCAGTAATCGACCGGGCGCAGATAGTTGTATTCGGGCCGGGCCGGATCGTCGTCGCGACCGTAGTTCCAGGCGGAGCCGTCGCGCCAGACGATGCCGCCTGCTTCCTGCAGCCTGCCATCCGGATACACGAGCTTCGCGCCGACCAGGCCCGCATCCGGGCGCCGATCGAACACCGCCAGCAACGCATCCAGCCAGCCGGGCGTGACGATCGTATCGTTGTTGAGCAGGACCAGGATCTCGCCACGCGCCAGGCCGGCCGCGCGATTGCAGCTGGCGACGAATCCCAAGTTGGCGGTGTTGCGCTCGAAGCGCACGCCGGTCACCGCCGCCAGCGTCTTGCTCGCCGGTTCAGGCGACGCGTCGTCGACGACGATGACTTCGTACCCCCCGGCCGGGGTATTGGCTTGCACGCTCTTCAGGCAGGTGTAGGTGAACAACGGCTTGCCGTACATCGGCACGATGATCGAAACCCGCGGCTTGTCGACGACCTCGAAGGGAAGCGGCGCGATCGAGGTTTCCTGTGCGAATGCGACACCCGGCGGCGGAACGTAGCGGTGCGGGCGCGAAAGGCGCCGCACGATGCGCTTGGCCAGCGCGCCGGGGCCTTCGTTGCGCAGCACCGACGCAGCGACGCCGACATAGTGCGGCGACTGGCGCAGCGCCGACCATTGCGCCCGCGCGTGCGCCCACGCGATCTTGACCCTGTGACCGCTCTTCCGCAGCGGCGCGGTGGCCCGCCAGGTCGTGCTGGTTTCCAGCTCGGCAATGCGCGCTCGCGCGGCGCCGAGCATCTGCTCGCCGCGCTCGATCTGGTGCTGCATCGCCTGCTGGCTGCGCATCGCGTCGAGCAAACGCGGCGCGAGCTCCGATTCGCCATCCTGCAATTGCGTCTGCGCCGCGTCGATTGCGGCGACGCGCCGCTTGAGCTCGCTGCGGGCCTCGGCATTGCCTCCGTCTACCCCCGCGGTAAACAGCTGCGGCAGCGATAGCGCTTCCGCGACCGGATGTGCTTCCGGCCTTGACCAATGACACAGGTCGAGCGGCGGCGGCGCAGCGGGATCGCGGCGCTTGCGCACGCGCGTCGCGAGCGGGGCGAGATAGATCGCGAGATAGCGCTGTGGGTCGGTCACGATCCGGCACGCGCGATGTTCGATGACGGCTGCGTACGCGCGGCGTCCGCACCGAGCAGCGCAGCGTTCCACTCGGCCGGTGTTGCGTTCCAGGGGACGAGCGAAACGCGCGGGCGTCCGGCAAGGCGTTCGGGAAAGGCGCCCAACTCCGAGGCGACAATCGCCGCCTCGGCGACGATCGCCGCCGACAGCGTGTACGAATAGGTCTCCGGCACCTGGGACGGGAACCAGATGACATCCGGCCGTTCGGCGGCGATCAACGCTGCCAGATCGGCATCGCCGTACTCGCCCTGCACCGACATGGGCAGGTGCGGGCGTTGCGTCACCGGTTCCGACACGGCGCCGAGAACGCGAAACGACAGCGGCAGGCCGCGCGCTCGCGCGTCTTCGGCGCACGCGACGACGACGCGCAATCCCTTTTCCGGCGACAGCCTGCCCAGCGTGACGACGCGGGTGACACGTCCCGGTGTCGCGAGCGCCGCTTCGGCATGAGGCAGCACCGTTATCGACAGTTCCGGAAAGTAGCGCGCAATACGACGCTCGACATCGTGCGAGGGCGCGAATACGCGTTCGGCGCCACGCAACAGGGTACCGAAGGTGGCACGCCATGCGCCGATATCCAGCGGCCACAGCGCCGGGCGCACCGCGATACATGCGGCGCACCCTTCCGCGTCGGGCTCGCCGCAGTAATGCCCGTCCGTGGTGACCAGATGGTATTGCGGGCAGATCGCATAGTAGTCATGTAGCGTGCAGTCGTACGGCACCCTTAGCGCCGAGGGCAGATCGAGGACCGCGCGCGGCAAGCCGTGGACATGATGAAAATGGATGCGCGCCAGATCGAGCCCCGATAGCAGTGCGACCAGCGCCTGCATGTCGGCGGGCAGTGTGAAGTACGCGGCCAGGTCTTCGCCGGCCTTCAGCCACGACAGCCGCGTGGTATCGCCGCCGGCAGGCTCGAGCAGCAGCACATCGCACTCTTTCCCGACCAGGCCGGCGAGCTCGTTCATGTGCTGCCGGATGCCCCCGCCCCAAGCGTGCGCGACGAACAGGAGCAGCTGTTTCTCCGACCCGGCCAGACGCTGCAGCGCGGCGCGTCCTCGCATTGCCGCGCCGGCATCGCGAGCGGGATCGTTGGCGCGCTCGCCGGCGGAGGTGATCGATGTGTTCAAAGCCGCGCTTCTAGTCGAACTCGGCAAGCACCGGTTGATGATCGGAGGCCTGGGTTTCCTGGTCGACGCGAATCGACTTGAGGCGCGGCACCAGGTCGGCGGACACGAAGATGAAATCGCAATGCCGCTCCGGTTCGTCGGGGCTGTCTTTTTCGTAGATCTTGAACGTCGCCGGATGGGCGATGCCAGGATGCGCTGACTCCCATGCATCGGACAGCGGCGGCGTGCCGTCATCGAAGTCCTGGATCATTCGCGCATGCAACCGATCCTGCGGTTCCAGGTTGAAGTCGCCGGTAATGATCGTCGCAGCAGGGCGCGGGTAATCGTGGAACGGTCCGCCGTCCGTTTCGATGACTTGACCCAGCCGGGCATGTCCGCTGCCCTCCGCGTAGATCGAGCGCAACGCCTCGACCTGAGCGGTTCGCTTGAGCGTTCCGTAATATTCGAGATGCGTGGTGATGATGCGCACGCCGCCGAATGGCGCTCGCACGACGGCTTCGAGCGCGATTCGCGGCATGCCGCACTGCCCCGGATCGACCGGAGACGGCAGCAGGTGTCGAAACACCTGCCCGACCGGCAATCGCGACAGGATCATGTTACCGAAGTGGCGCCGCTGCCCAGGCTCGCCCGGTACATCGACGATCGCGCCAGGCACTGCCGTGAAATCGGGCAGCTGCTGTGCGATCTCGGCGAACTGATTTTCGCCGCGGCTGCCGGGGAGCCTGGGATCGGGAAAGTTGCTCGCGATTTCCTGCAGGCAAAGCACGTCGAAATCGGCCAGTGCCTTGGCGTGCGCCACAATACGCGACGGATCGACTCGCCGGTCGACCCCGCGGCACCACTGTACGTTCCAGGTAATGATTACCATATGTCCGATCAAACAATTGATTTAATTGTAATTAGTCAGGCCTGTGCGTGTTGATTACCTGCACGATGAGCGGACTCGCTCCTGCGGCCATCATGCGCGACACTTGGCGGCGTCGATATCCTATCCGTAAACGCTGTTTTCAGATACGCGATAGCGACTCACCGGCTATCAGACGATGCATGTGACGATTCTGCAGGTCCCGCAGGTGCTTCGGCGCGAGGTGATTCGATGACTTCGCGCCGGAAGTTTCTGATCGCGGGTTTAGGCACGGTCGCCGCTTCCGTTGGCCCGCGCGGGGATGGAAGCGACGGATCAGCCGAGGCCGCTGCGCCAGCGCCCGTAGTACCTCCCGCACCGCCCGCGTCGGCCGTACCTCCATCGCCCGATGCGATTGCGATCTATGACGGCCCGCCGAACACCAGCGGAGCGCCACCGGGAGGCATCTCGTCGTCATTCCTCTACCAATACTGGTTGCCGTGGAAGAACAACAAGACCGGCGATTGGATTGACGCAGCGGGAGTAGCGCAGGGCACGACGCCATTCGCGCAGGTGACGACGACGAGTGGGGCGACGGGCACCGCATCGGCCGACGTGACGGACCTCCTCAAGAAGACCTCAAGCATCGTGCTTCGAGGCGTTGCGGGAACCGTTGTCGTCTGCAATTCGCGGGAGTCGGGAACGGGCCCGACTATTGTCTACGAAACGCCAAACGGTCCGGTGACGGCGAACTGTGCGGCCGACTCGGAATGCAACCCATCGACTGCTTACGAATTGGGGCCGCAACCGACGTGGACGGTGAGTTCGGTGAATGGCGTTTATGTTAGTTTCCCGCCCCCGCCTGCGGGTTGGACGAAGGCGACGCTGGTACTGTCGCTGAACAAAATCTGGACCGGTGGCGCGATTAATGTGTATCAATTCGCGTGGGGTGGAATTTTGATGGCCGGGCCGGCCGACACGCTGTCGCTCAAGGGGGACCCGCGTGTGTTCTTCGAGACGGAATCCTTCAAGGACGTCCCTGGCTACCTGAAGGCGATGCTCTTCGGCGATCCGGTGCATGGCATCGGGCTCGATGCCTACAAGCAAAGGGCCGTCGTCGACACGCCGGTCGGCCGCGCGCTCCAGGTTACGTTCGATCCGCGAGTAAACGGTGCGTTGACGGCGGCCATCCCATTCCCGAACGGCGAAGAGGTCGACGAAGCCGCCTGGGAGTTCGAGGCCCGCTTCCTGCCCGACATGCTCACCGGACTGACGCAGGGCTTCAAGTTCTTCGCTGGTGCAAGCTCGTCGACCAAGCCCGACGACGCTCACTTCTCTTCGATCTGGAAAACGCAAGTGGGCCGCGCTGGGACGTTGCTAGCGGGGAACGGCGGCGCCAAGTCGCACGGCAACGACGGATGGTCAACCAGATTCGACATGTTCATGTCGCCCGGCCCGGGCCATCCCCTGCACGGTCACTTCGCACCTATGCAGTACGTCTACTGGCCGGGGCAATCCGACTTCTACGGCGATCCCCATTTGTGGAACGGTGCGGGATTTACGCCGAAGGTCGGGGAGTGGCACCGCTACACGATGCGGCTCAAATGCAACACCTGCGTCGGCACCAACTATCTGAAGGATGCGGAATTCGATGCATATCTCGATGGCGTTTTGGCTCATCGTTGGCGGGGCTTCTATCTCCGAACCACTGACGATCCGCTCATCATGCACGCACCTAATAACGTCGTGGACGGTGTGACTTACAACGTTAAATCGCAGCTCAAGATCGGCCGTATTTGGCTCAACACCTATCATGGCGGCCTGGCGCTCCCTGCGGCCCGCTGTTCGTTCCAAGTTCGCAATCTTCGCGTGGCAAAATTCAAGTAACGATTGCTGGCGTGGCTGAATGAGCCACGCTAAGTCAGTGGCAAGCCGCGGGCGTCACTTGATTCCCGCGCGCATGAACGATTGCACGAATTGCCTCTGGAAGAGAAGAAAGCCGATCAAAAGCGGCGCGGTGGTCAGCAGCGTGGCCGCGGTAATGATCGACCAGTCGATGCCCTGATCGGTCGACGAGAACACCTGCAGCCCGACGGTCAGCGGACGAGATTCCACCGAGTTGGTTATGATCAGCGGCCAGAGGAAATTGTTCCAGTGATAGCTTACGCTGACTAGGGCGTAGGCAATGTACACCGGGCGCGCCAGCGGCACATAGACCTTCCACAGGATTTGCAGCGGGTTGCAGCCTTCGACACGCGCCGCCTCGTCGAGCTCCTTCGGCACCGTCTTGAACGTCTGCCGCAGCAGAAAAATGCCGAACGCGCTCGCCATGTACGGCAGGCCGATCGCCACGATAGTGTCACGCAGGCCCAGCGCATTCATCGTCCGGTAGTTCTCGACGATCAGGACATCGGGCATCACCATCAGCTGCACCAGCACCAGAGCGAACAGCAGATTGCTACCGGGAAACTCGAAGCGCGCGAATGCGTAGGCGGCCAGCGTGCACAGCACCAGCTGCGCGGCGAGCACCATCGTGCACAGCAGGATCGTGTTCAGGAAATAGCGGGCGAACGGCGCAGCGTGCCACGCTTTGACGAAATTCTCCAGGGTCAGCGGCGCCGTCGGCACGAAATGCGTCGAGAACTCACCCGGATGGAACGCGGTCCAGAACGCATAGGCGAGCGGCAGCACCCAGAGCAGCCCGAGCAGCCACGCGGCCGCGGTTTCGGCGCCGCGGCTTAATTCTCGCGTTCGATACGCAACGGAACTCATTGGTCCGCCTCCTCAAAGGCCTTTCCCTTCCTTACGGGTCGCGTGTCGGCCTCCTGCCGCTTCGCGCGCGAACGGCCCTTCGGGCTGCCTTCGGCTCGCGCGCTCATTGGTAGTGGACCTTGCGCTCGAGAAACCAGAACTGCGCGAGTGCGGCCGATCCCAGCAATGCCAGCAGCACGATCGTCAGCGCTGCGGCGTAGGCCGAGTCCTGGAAGCGAAAGCCGATTTCGTAGATGTAGTAGAGCAGCAATTCGGTGGCGTTGTCGGGTCCGCCGCGGGTCATCACCACGACGTGATCGACCAGGCGAAAGGCGTTGATGACTGCATTGACCAGGACGAATAGCGTCGTCGGCATCAGCAGAGGCAGCGTCACCCGACGAAAGAAGTACCAGCGCGATGCGCCTTCGATCGCTGCCGCTTCGGCCAGGTTCGGCGACATCTGCTGCAACGCCGCCAGGTAGAAGATCATGAAAAAGCCGGCCTCCTTCCAGACCGCGACGATCATCAGGCACCCGAGCGCAGAATTCCTGCTGCCCAGCCAGTTTTGCGCCGGAAGGCCGAATACGCTGCGGACCTGCTCGAGCAGCCCATACTCGGGCGTGTAGAAGAACAGCCAGATGTTGGCCACGGCGATCATCGGCAGCACCGTCGGCGTGAAGTAGGCGAGCCGCAGAAAACCGCGTCCGGCGAGCTTGCCGTTGACCCAGACGGCCATCAGCAGGGCGAGCCCGATCGAAAGCGGAATCGTTCCCGCCGCGTACCACAGGTTGTTGGTCAGCGACTTCCAGAAGATCGGGTCGTCGGTGAGCTGCCGGTAGTTCTCGACGCCGACAAAGATCGCCGGCCGCGCGGCCTTCGGCGTCGACTCGAAGCTGTGCCACAGTGTCGTTACCGCCGGGTAATGCGTGAACAGCGCCAGCATCGCCGCTGCGGGAAGCAGCAGCAACCAGCCGTAGAGCCAGTTCGCGCTGCGGGTCATCGAACGCCCTCCTCTCCGCATCGTCGAGGAGCACGGTCAATGCCGAGCGATGGCGCCCGCATCGGCGATGCCGACACGCGCCGGTTACTTGCGATAGCTCTTCAACAGCCGGTCGGCTTCGCGCTGCGCATCCTTCATCGCCTGCTCCGCCGGCTTGCTGCCGGTGAGTGCTGCCTGCAGACCGTCGTTCAGCGCCTTGGTGACGCGCTGATTGTCGTGGGTCGACAGCTCCGCCACCGCGAATTGCAGCTGGTCGCGCGCGACCGCAGCCGGCGGAAACTCCGCGACGTATTTTTTCATCTCCGGCGTTTCCCATGCGTCCGGCCGCACGGCGACGTACCCGGTGTCGATGCCCCACTGTGCTGCGCGCGACGGCGACGTGATCCACTTGACGAACTTGAATGCCGCTGCCTGCTGTTCCGGCTTGGCCTGCTTGAACAGGTAGAAATTGCCGCCGCCGGTCGGGCTGCCGCGCCGCTTGTTCGCCGGCAGCATCGCGACGCCGAAGTCGAACTTGGCGTTGCTGCGCACGTTGGTCAGGTTGCCGGTCGTCGTCCACATCATCGCGACCTTGCGCTCGAAAAAGTCCTTTGGCGTCGTTCCCCATTCGACGATGCCTTCCGGATGTGCCTTGTACTTGGAGGTAAGATCGACCCAGTATTGAACCGCCTCGATGACGGCCGGCTTGTCATAGTAGGTCTCGGTTCCGGCGGCGTTCATCAGCTGCACGCCGTTTTCGGTCGTCAGTCCCTGGAACAGCCAGTAGGGAAACCCCGACGAAGGAATCTGCACGCCCCACTGCGTGACCTTCCCCGATGCGTCACGCTTGGTCAGCTTCTGCGCGTACTCGGCCATTTCCTTCCACGTCTCGGGTGCATGGTTGGGATCGAGTCCGGCGTCCTTGAACATCTCCTTGTTGTAGTAGAGCACGATCGTCGAGCGCTGGAACGGAATGCCCCAGGTCTTGCCGCCGGTCTGGCTGTTTTCCATGAACGCCGGATAAAAGCCCTGCAGCCACGCGCGGTCCTCCGCCGTCTTGATCAGCGGGTCCCACGGCACGATCGCATCCTCGTCGATCAGCGTGTACATATCCGTTGACAGCAAGACCGACATCGCCGGAGCGTCGTTGCTCTTGACGGCGGTGAGCGCCTTGGTGATCGAATCCTGATAGGTGCCCGAATAGATCGGATGAACCTTGATCCCCGGATTTTCACGCTCGAAATCGACGGCGAACTTGTCGATGATCTTGGTGATCGGCCCGCCGACGGCAACCGGGTAGTAGAACGAAATGTCGACCGGCGCCTGCGCGACGGCCAGACTCGACAGCGCGGCGGCGGCGAGCGCCACGATCCAGCGCGAAATGGTGACGTACTTCATCGAATCTCCTCCTCTTGACTGCGTTGGACGCCCAGGGCCTAAGCGACCATGGTTGCGGGTTGATGATTCCACTCGACCTCGCGCCGCATCTGCGTCGCACCGTCGAAAAAATGCGCGGCGGCGCTCGCCCAGCCGAGCCGCACCTTATCGCCATGCTGCAGACCAGTGCGTCCGCTCACTCGCACGGTCAGCGGCTGGTCGCCGACGTGGCATGCGAGCAGCGAATCGGCGCCCAGGTACTCGACCGAGTCGACCAATGCAGCGACGCCGTCCTCGCGGCCCAGAACGATGTGCTCGGGGCGCACGCCCAAGGTCGCGCCGGCCAGGTCGTCCGTCGCCACCGGCGGTCCCGCCGTGCCGGCGATGACCGCGCCCGCCGCGCCGTGTTCGAGCCGCAGCAGATTCATCGGCGGGGTTCCGATGAAGCGCGCGACGAAGGCGTTCTCGGGGCTTTCGTAGAGATCGGCCGGTGTGCCGTTCTGCTCGATGCGACCGCCGGAAAGCAGGATGATCCGATCCGCCATGGTCATCGCCTCGACCTGGTCGTGCGTCACATAGACCATCGTGATGCCCAGCGTGCGCTGCAGGTTGCGTATCTCCTGCCGCATCTCCTGCCGCAGCTGCGCATCGAGATTGGACAGCGGCTCGTCCATCAGGCAGACCGGTGTCTCGGCGATGAAGGCGCGGCCCAGCGCCACCCGCTGCTGCTGGCCACCCGAGAGTTGCGATGGCCGACGATCGAGCAGCGTAGTCAGGCCGAGGAGTCCTGCGACCCGCTGCAGGCGCCGGTCGCGCTCCGCGGGACCGACGCGACGCACGCGGAGACCGAACACGATGTTTTCGGCGACGCTCAAGTGCGGGAATAGCGCGTAATTCTGGAAGACCATCGAAATGCTGCGCTGCGCGGGTGGGAGCCGAGTGACGTCGCGCCCGTCGATCGAGATGCGGCCGTTGTCGGCCTGATCGAGGCCAGCGATCAGCCGCAAGGTCGTCGACTTGCCGCAGCCGGACGGACCGAGCAGAACGTTGAGCGTGCCGGCGTCGAGCGAAAAAGAAAGTCCCTCGACCGCCCTCACCATTCCGGCTGCGGTCGTCCAATGCTTGCTGACGTTCTCGACGACGATTGCCGACAATGCTCCCCCTGGCACCGGCAGACCTCGCGCTTTGGCGGCGTTGCATGCGCCTTCCGGCCCGCCATCATAGCAAACAGCTCGCGTCCGGCGCTCGCGGCATCGCCCGGCCGGCGCTGCGTTTCGGGTCGATTCAGCCGAACAGGGCTTGCAGCGCGTCACCCGGGTCGGGTGACCGCATGAAGGCCTCGCCTACCAGGAAGGCGCCCACCCCATGACGGCGCAGCGACGCAACGTCGCCCTGCGTCAGAATGCCGCTTTCGGTGACCACCAGCTTGCCCACGGGAACGCTTGGCAGCAGATCGATCGTGGTCCGCAGCGATACGGCGAAGCTGCGCAGGTTCCGATTGTTGATGCCGACCAGCGAAGTCTTGAGCTTGAGGGCGCGCTCCAGCTCGGCTCGGTCGTGCACCTCGACCAGCACGTCCATGCCATAGTCGAGCGCGCACGCCTCGAGCGTCGCAAGGCGGGCGTCTTCCAGCGCGGCGACGATCAGGAGGATCGCATCGGCGCCCAGCGCGCGCGACTCCGCGACCTGGTATTCGTCGATGATGAATTCCTTGCGCAGCGCCGGCAATGCGCATGCATTGCGCGCGTCGACCAGATATTCGGGAGCGCCCTGGAAAAAAGGTCGGTCGGTCAGCACCGAGAGGCAGGTCGCCCCCGCCCGCTCGTACGATGCGGCGATGGCGGAGGGATCGAACGGATCGCGCAAGATGCCGCGGCTCGGGCTCGCCCGCTTGATTTCCGCGATGACCGCCGGCGCGCCCGCGGCGATTCGCTGCCGGATCGCCCGTTCGAATCCCCGTGGCGCGGCGGTCGCGCGCGCAGCGGCCTCGACTTCGGCGAACGGTCGCGCGAGCTCGGCTCCGATGACTTCCTCGGCCTTGGTCGTGATGATCCTGGTCAGGATGTCGCGGTCGCGATGCGCCGGCGGCTTCATTTGGCGCCCGCGCCGAGCTTTTGGGTTGCGGCGACGAACTGATCGAGCTTTCGCCTGGCGGCACCCGAGACGACAGCGGCGCGCGCCCGCTCGATCCCCTCGGGAATCGTCGCGGCGGCATTCGCCGCATACAGCGCGACACCCGCATTGAGCACGACGATTTCGCGCGGCGTCCCCTCGATGTTGTCCAGCGCCTCCAGCAGCATCGTCTTCGATTCGACCGCATCCTCGACCTTGAGGCCGCGGTTGGAAATCATCTTCAAGCCGAAGTCCTCGGGATGGATCTCGTATTCGCGCACTTCGCCGTCCTTGAGCTCGCCGACCATCGTCGCGGCACCGAGCGAAACCTCGTCCATGCCGTCCTTGCCGTAGACGACCAGAACATGCTTGCTCCCGAGACGCTGCAGCACGCGGACCTGGATGCCGACCAGGTCGGGATGGAACACGCCGAGCAGCTGATTCGGCGCGCCGGCCGGATTGGTCAGCGGCCCCAGGATATTGAATATCGTGCGGATACCCAACTCCTTGCGCACCGGCGCCGCATGCTTCATCGCGCTGTGGTGGTTGGGCGCGAACATGAACCCGATTCCGGTCTCGCCTATGCAGGCGGCGACCTGCTCGGGCTTCAGCATTATGTTGGCGCCGAGCGCCTCGAGAACGTCGGCGCTTCCTGATCGCGACGACACCGAGCGCCCGCCGTGCTTGGCCACGCGCGCGCCCGCCGCGGCGGCGACGAACATCGACGCGGTGGAAATGTTGAACGTATGCGAGGCATCGCCGCCGGTCCCGACGATGTCGACCAGCCGCTGGTGGTCGGCAACCTCGACCTTGGTCGAGAACTCGCGCATCACCTGCGCCGCCGCGGCGATCTCGCCGATCGTTTCCTTTTTCACGCGCAGGCCCACCGTCAGCGCGGCGACCATCACCGGCGAGGCCTCGCCGCTCATGATCTTGCGCATCAACGCAAGCATCTCGTCGTGAAATATCTCGCGGTGCTCTATCGTGCGCTGCAACGCCTGCTGCAAGTCGATGGACATCGGTAGCTCCGTCTTTGTGTCGCTAGTGCGCGGCCAGAAAATTCGACAGCAGCGCGTGACCGTGCTCGGTCAATATCGCTTCCGGATGAAACTGGACGCCCTCGACCGGCGCCGTGCGATGGCGCACGCCCATGATTTCGCCGTCGTCGCTGGTCGCGGTGATCTCAAGGCAGGCCGGCATCGAGTCGCGCTCGATAACCAGCGAATGATAGCGGGTCGCGGTCAGCGGGTTGGCGAGACCGGCGAAGACGCCGCCGCCGCTGTGCGAGATCGTCGAGACTTTCCCGTGCATGACGCGCTGCGCGCGAACGATCCGGCCGCCGAACGCCTGTCCGATCGCCTGGTGGCCGAGACAGACGCCCAGGATCGGGATCTTCCCGGCGAAGCGCTCGATCAGCGCCACCGAGATACCGGCCTGGTCCGGCGTGCAGGGTCCTGGCGAGATGACGATTCTTTCGGGCTGCCACGCCGCGATCTGGTCCAGTGTGATGGCGTCGTTGCGATGCACGTGCACGTCCGCGCCGAGCTCGCCGAAATACTGGACCAGGTTGTAGGTAAAGCTGTCGTAGTTGTCGATCATCAGCAGCATCGTTCTAGCCCTCCGCGTCCAGGCCCAGCTGCACCATATCCGCGGCGCGCAGTAGCGCCCGCAGCTTGTTCATCGTCTCCTGCCACTCGCCTTCCGGCGAGGAATCGTGGACGATGCCGCCCCCCGCCTGCGCGTAGAGCATGCCGTCCTTGATCACCGCCGTGCGCAGCGCGATCGCCGTATCCATGTCGTCCTGGAAGCTGATGTAGCCGACCGCGCCCGAATAAATGCCGCGGCGCGTCGGCTCCAGCTCATCGATGATTTCCATCGCCCGCACCTTGGGCGCGCCGCTGACCGTTCCGGCGGGAAATGCCGCGCGCAGAACGTCGATGCTGGTCAGTCCAGGCTTCAATATCCCCTCGACGTTCGACACTATGTGCATCACGTGCGAATAGCGCTCGATCACCATGCGGTCGGTGACCTGCACGGTCCCCGTCTGCGCAACGCGGCCGACGTCGTTTCGTCCCAGATCGAGCAGCATCACGTGCTCGGCGATCTCCTTGGGGTCGGCGAGCAGCTCGGTTGCGAGCACCTCGTCGGCCTCGCGCGTCGCGCCGCGCGGCCGCGTGCCCGCGATCGGCCGAAGCGTGATCCCGGTGCCCTCCTTGCGCACCAGAATCTCGGGAGAGGCGCCGACGACGTGAAAGTCGCCGAAATCGTAATAGAACATGTACGGCGACGGATTGAGCGAGCGCAGCGCGCGGTACAGGGAAAGCGGGGGTGCTGCAAACGGCCGCCGCATCCGCTGCGATATCACGACCTGCATCACGTCGCCCGCGGCAATGTACTCTCGCGAGCGGGCCACGGCGGCCTGGTAGCCGTCGGCCCCGAATTCGCTCTCGGCGACGCTGACCTCGGTCGCCGTCTGATAAGGGATAGATACCGGGTCGCGGAGCTTGCGCCGCAGCGCCTGCAGCCGATCGCGCGCCTCCCAGAAGGCATTCGGCTCGGCCGGATCTGCATAAACGATCAGCGAAATCTTTCCCGAGAGGTTGTCCACGACCGCTAGCTCCTCGGTCAGCAGCAGCAGGATGTCGGGCACGTCGGCCAGCGCAGCAGAAGCGGCGGGGCCGGAATCGGCGAGCCGGTGCTCGATGTGGCGGACCGTGTCGTAGCCGAAGTAGCCGGCGACGCCGCCGCAGAAGCGCGGCAGCCCGGGCCGCGGCGCGGCGCGATAACGACGCAGGAACTCGCCGACGAACGCCAGCGGATCGCCTTCGTGGCGCTCGACGATGCCGCCTCGATCCTCGACCTCGATCGAGCGTCCGCGGCTCTTTATCCGGACTTTCGCCGGCAGGCCGATGAAAGAGTAGCGCCCGAAGCGCTCGCCGCCGACGACCGATTCCAGCAAATAGGTAAAACGCTGGTTGGCGAGCTTGATGTAGAGGGAAAGCGGCGTGTCGAGGTCGGCGAACGACTCGAGCACGAGCGGAATGCGGTTATACCCCTGCGCCGCGAGCGCGCGGAATTCGGCTTCGGTCATGATGCTCCAACGGTTTTCTACAACTGCAACGACACTGCGAAGGCGTCGCGGTCAGCGCGCGACGCCGGGGCGGACTACGATGGGCGCCGCCAGCGCCAATCGTTGCCGCGCGGCGATGACCATCGGCCGCTTTTGCAGTTGTGAACGTCGAAGCCCATCGTTCAACCTAGTCGTAACCGTTCCGGGAGTTCATCCAGCGAGGAAACTATACCATCGCAGTCGAGGCTTTGCACGGGCCTTCCCTCGTTGTACCCGTAAGGCACGCAGAAAACCGGGCATCCCGCCGCACGCGCCGCCTGCGTATCGTTGGCCGAATCGCCGAGCATCAGCAGACGGTCCGGCGCGACGCAAAAATGCCTGGCGGCATGCTGCAGCGGCAGCGGATCCGGTTTCTTCGCCTCGAGCGAATCGCCGCCGACGACCAGGCTGAAATACGCGCCCAATCCGGCCTGGGCCAGATGCGGGCGCACGAAACGGCTGGTCTTGTTGGTCACGCAGGCGAGTCCGAAGCCCGCGCTGGCGAGCCTCTCCAGACCTTCGCGCACGCCGGGAAACACGACGGTTTCACGGCCGAGAACACGTTCGTAGTCCGTTTCGTACAGCGCAAGCGCTCGCGCCTCGTCGCTCGGCGTCGGCGGCGATCCTTGCGCCGCGGCGAGAGCGCGTCGGACCAGATTCGCCATTCCCTTGCCCACCATCGCGCGTATCGTGTCCTTGGACAGCGCCGGCTGGTTCAAGCGCGCCAGCATCAGATTGATCGCCGTGGCCAGGTCGTGGATGGTGTCGAGCAGCGTCCCATCGAGATCGAAGGCGATCGCGCGCACGCGAATACGCGGGGATGGTGCGATCGTCATGCGGATACTCCCGGACGAAGCGCCGCGGCACGGCCCGCCGCATTCGCCGCGGCGCGCATCGCGGCGATTGTCTTCGAGTAATCGCCGCTGCCGAAAATCGCCGATCCGGCAACAAAGGTGTCCGCGCCCGCCCGGGCGATCGCGCCGATGTTGTCGATCTTGACGCCGCCGTCGACTTCGAGCCGGATCGACCTTCCGCTGCGCGCCGCGACGGCGTCGATGCGCTCGCGCGCCAGCGAGAGCTTGTGCAAGGCCTCGGGAATGAATGACTGGCCGGCGAAGCCCGGATTGACCGACATGATCAGCACCAGGTCGAGCTTGTCGAGCACATGGTCGAGACAGGAAAGCGGGGTCGCGGGATTGAGCACGAGGCCCGCTCTGCAGCCCCGCTCGTGTATCAAGCCGATCGTGCGATCGACATGGTCGCTCGCTTCGGGATGAAAGCTGATGATCGCGGCCCCCGCGTCGGCGAATGCAGGGACCAGCGCGTCGACCGGTCGCACCATCAGATGCACGTCGATCGGGACGCCGGCGTGAGGCTTCAGCGCTGCGCACACCAACGGTCCGACTGTCAGGTTCGGAACGTAATGATTGTCCATCACGTCGAAGTGGATCAGGTCGGCGCCAGCGGCGATCACCGCGCGCACTTCCTCGCCGAGCCGGGCGAAATCGGCGGAGAGAATCGACGGTGCGATCTGGACCTCGCGCATGGCGTTATAATCGCTCAGGGACAAGACTTAAAGAGCACGCCGATGGGCGAGTCCAGCAAATACGAGATCACGGTCGAGCCGCGAGCGACGTACGTCGAGGACCAATCGGATCCGTCGAAGAATCAATATGTATTTGCTTACACGATCTCGGTGACCAACACCGGTACGGTCCCCGCGCAGCTGATCAGCCGGCACTGGGTGATCACCGATGCCAACAACAAGGTGATGGAA